>VFQN01000051.1_pt1 | contig 269010 bp, 247 predicted proteins | sample 3512371 | NCBI WGS metagenome assembly VFQN01 (sample SAMN10412370, study PRJNA504923) | tailings metagenome | isolation source: Replicate 2 from Balatoc abandoned mine | place: Philippines: Itogon, Benguet | collected 2017-08-28
CCGATGGACTTGATGTAGGCCACCAGTTCCCAGATCTCTTCCTGCGTGAACACCTCGCCCCAGGGCGGCATAGGCGTCGCGCCCTTGCCGCCGTCGCGTATGGTGTTGAACACGTATTCCGCCTCCAGCCCCTCGCGTTCGATGAACAGCGCCGGCTTGTGGCCGTGGCAGTAGTCGGCGCAGGTCGACTGGAAGCGGCTCTGACCTGCCTTGATGCGGGCCGGGTCGGCGAGGTCGAAAGGGGCGGGGCCGGCGGGCGCCGCGCCGTCCGCTGCCTTGTCCGGCAGCACGGCGTTGAAGGCCATCGCTGATGCCACGCAGCTCATCAGTGCTGCGAAGGTGAGTTTCCGTATATCCATGAATCCGTTCCGGGGAGTGCGTGTTTTCGATGACCGTGCCGCGCGCGTCGGCGCGACACGGTCCGGACGCAGGCCGTGCCGCGTCCTGCTTCAGTCGACCTGGACGGCGACCAGTTCGGCCGGCAGGCCGGCGCCGCCGATCGGCACCACGACGTACTGCCTGCCGCCGGCGCGGTAGGTCATCAGTGCGCCGAAGGCGGCACCCGGCAGCTTCACCTCGCCGAGCACGTCACCGGTGCGCGCATCGTGCGCGTACAGGAAGGGCTCCTTCTCTTCCGCGGTCGCCTGCGTGATCAGCGCATTGCCGCGCGACGACAGGCCGAGCACCGAGTTCGTACCTTCCGGCGCGAGGAAGAGCACGTCGTCGGTCAGCGCGATGAAGCTTTCGCGCGGCACGCCGACGCGGTCCAGCTTCAGGTCCTTGATCGCCGGGTGATCGACCGGGCCCTTGCCGGCCGGCACGCGCCACAGATGCTTGCCGGTGTTCATGTCGATCGCGGTGACGGTGGAGAAAGGGGGCTTGAACAGCGGCAGACCTTGCGGACCGCCGACGCCGGCCCAGGTGCCGGTGTAGTCGTACACGCCCTCGTTCTCCTTCTTCAGCTTGATGCCGAAGGGGATGGTGAAGGACGGCACGTACAGCACATTGGTCTTCGGGTTATGCGCGGCGCCCGCCCAGCTGGCGCCGCCGAGCACGCCCGGTACCTGCAGCGTGCCGGCCTTGTCGGTGGTCGGCGGGTAGTACAGCGGGCCGTAGTTGTAGCGCGACAGGATCTTCTTCGCCTCTTCCTTCAGCTGCGGCGTCAGATCGATCAGGTCGTCCTCGCTCACGCCCTGCTGCACGAAGGGTGCGGGCAGGCTGGGGAAGGGCTGGGTCAGCGACGACCGTTCGCCCGGCACGGTGGACTGCGGCACCGGCTTTTCGGTGATCGGCCACACCGGCGCGCCGGTGCTGCGGTCGAAGGTGAATACGAAGCCCTGCTTCGTCACCTGCGCCAGCGCCTTCACCTTCTTGCCGTTGACCGTCAGGTCCATCAGGTTGGGTGCGGTTGGCAGGTCGTAGTCCCACAGGCCGTGATGGACGATCTGCTGGTACCAGGCGATCTTGCCGGTCTTCGCGTTGAGCGCGACCACCGATTCGCCGAACAGGCCGTTGCCCTTACGGTGGCCGCCGTAGAAGTCGTTGGTCGGCGTCGAGAAGGGCAGGTAGACCAGGCCCAGTTCCTCGTCGCAGCTCGGGCGCGCCCACATGTTGGCCGAGCCGGTGGTCTTCCACGAACCGTCTTCCCAGGTTTCGTTGCCCGGCTGGCCTTCCTGCGGCGGCTGCTCGAAATGCCACACGCGCTTGCCGCTGCGGATGTCGAAAGCCTGGATGTCGCCCGGCGGGTGGTTTTTCATCGGCGCGCGACCGACCGCGAAGGAATCGAGCACGGCCAGGCTGGGCACGATGGTGTTGCCGCAGACGATGGGCGGCGAAGTGAGGGCAACGAGCGAGCGGTCGACGAAGCGGCGCAAACCCTTGGTCATGTCGATGCGACCCTTGTCGCCCCAGGATTCGATCGGCTTGCCGGTCTTCGCATTCAGCGCGATCAGGTAGCCGTCGCCGGTGCCTACCAGGATGCGCTTGTCCTCACCGTCCGCCCAGTAGGACAGGCCGCGGCTGATGAAGCCCAGGTTGGGCGGTGTGCCTTCGACATAGGCCTTGGGGTCGTAGGTCCACAAGGTCTTGCCGGTCTTGCCGTCGATGGCCGATACCATGGACATCGGCGAGCTGGAGTACAGCACGCCGTCGATGGCCAGCGGCGTCGACTGGTTCACCCAGGTGCGCAGTTCGGCGTTGTCCTGCCATATCTTGTTGTCCGGCATGGCCCAGCGCCAGGCCACCTTCATCGACTTCACGCTCTGCGCGTTCACCTTGCCGCCGGCCAGATAGCGCGAGCCGGCCTTGTCGCCGTTGTACTCGGTCCAGTTGCCGTCGCCCGCGGCGGCCATCGCCAGCGGGGCGGCGCCGAGCATGATGGACAGCCACAATGTCTTCCGGGCTGCGCGGGGAAAAGCGCCCGCGGAATTCAGCATCGCCATGTTTCCTCTCTCCAATCGAGTTCGTTGTGTTCGTCTGTGGAACGCGACGGCGGTCTGCCGCTGCGTGCCAGGACGACGCAAGATCGGTGCCGATGGAAACCCGGGAAATGCGCCCGGCATCATCCGGGACAATCGCCGGCGGGATACGGGTGTACCGGTTTTGGCTGCATGAACAGAGACGGGTGTCTCGCCTGCGCGTGCGACGTCTCAGCGGTCGACGGCGTGCGATCGGGGCGGGAGGAGGGTGGAGGAGTGGGGTGGGCGCGGCGACGGAGGGGCGGATCGAATCGCCGCCGCCGGCCCGATCCAGCGGGTGGTCAGCGCCGGGTCAGTGCGGCGCCTGGCGGTTCGACGAGGTGTTCAGTTGCCGGCCGGAGAGGCGGGCGCCGGTGAGCCGCTCGCGTCGTCCGCAGCGCTGACGCGCCATATCGTATTGCCGACGTCGTCGGCCACCAGCAGCCCGCCCTTGCGGTCGATGGCCACGCCGACCGGTCGCCCGTAGGCGTCGCCGTCGCCGCTCAGGAAGCCGGTGAGTACGTCGATCGGCTCGCCTGCCGGACGGTCGCCTTCGAACGGCACGAAGATCACCTTGTAGCCGCTGTGCGGCTTGCGATTCCACGAACCGTGCTGACCGATGAACATGCCCTGCGCGAACGCGCTGCCCAGTGAATTGCCGGCCGACCAGGCAAGGCCGAGCGAGGCGGTGTGTGGGCCCAGGGCGTAGTCGGGCACGCGCGACGTGGCAACCAGTTCCGGCTTCTGCGGCTCGACGCGCCGGTCCACGTGCTGACCGTAGTAGCTGTAGGGCCAGCCGTAGAAGCCGCCATCCTCCACCGAGGTGAGGTAGTCGGGAACGAGGTCGCTGCCGATCTCGTCGCGCTCGTTGACCACCGTCCACAAGGTGCGTCCCGCGCCGTCCCAGGCCATGCCGTTGGGGTTTCTGAGGCCGGTCGCGAACAGCCGCTTGTCGCCGCTGGCGACATCGACTTCCCAGATGGCGGCGCGACCTTCCTCGGCCTCGATGCCGTTCTCGGCCACGTTGCTGTTCGAGCCGACGGTAACGTAGAGCTTGCTGCCGTCCGGGCTGGCGATCACGTTCTTCGTCCAGTGATGGTTCAGCGTCCCGCCCGGAAGGTCGGTGACCATCTTGCCGGGCTCGGTGATCTCCTGTGTGCCGGTCTGGTAAGGGAAGCGGATCAGCGCGTCCGTGTTCGCCACGTAAAGCTGATCCTTGATCAGCGCCATGCCGAAGGGCGAGTTCAGGCCTTGCAGCAGGACCGAACGCACGTCGGCCGTGCCGTCGCCGTCGGTGTCGCGCAGCAGCGTGATGCGGTTGGCGCTGGGCACGCCGGCGCCGGCCCGCTTCATCACCATCTTGGTCACCCAGCCCTTGATGCCCTTGCGGTCGTCCGGTCGCTCCGGTGCATTCGTTTCCGCCACCAGCACGTCGCCGTTCGGCAGCACGAGCAGCCAGCGCGGGTGGTCGAGGTCGCGCGCGAAGGCGGTCACCCGGGTGCCGGTCGCCGGCACCGGCGCGCCGCCTTCCGGCCAGCCCTTGGCGGGGGCGATGTGCATGGTCGGCAGCAGCGTCGAACGGGGTGGGGGCAGCTGAGGTTGCGGACCGCTGCCGGCCGAAACCGGCAGCTCGGCCACGTCGCCGCAGCCGGCCAGCATCAGCAGCAGGACGGCGCCGGCCGACGCGCTGCTCACCCGTCCGCGCAGTGCAGGACGAAAGGTGGGCAGGTCCGTCATATCCGCCCCATCAGCAGAAGAACGACGAGGATGACGACGACCAGGCCGACGCCGCCCACCGGTCCGTAGCCCCAGGCGCGGCTGTGCGGCCAGGTCGGAAGAACGCCGATCAGGGCCAGGATCAGGATGATCAGAAGTATGGTTCCAAGGCTCATGTTGGTTTCCTCGCTTTCGTGTTTGCGGGATGAGAGGTCCGGAGACCGGCCGGATCCGGTGCCCGCTCGTTCCTGTGCAGGCGTGCTGTCGCAGCAATCGCTGTTCCCGTCCCGACGGTGACCGAGGCACGTCGCAGCCTGTCGGCTGCGCACATTCTTCAAGCGGATTGCCCGGATTTACCCGGAATGCGGGCTGCCGGCCCGCGCCTGGTGCGGTGGCGGCGGGCACCTCGCTTGCAACACGTCCTCCTCTTCGCGCCTCACGACCCCTTCGTCCGGGAGCAGACGTGACGGGACGTGACGGGACGTGACGGCCACGCGACGGCCGCGGCCGGCGGACCACATCGAACGATCAACACGGAGGGCATCGCACATGAGCAGGCAGGCAAGGAAGATGGATGGCGCAGACGCGAACGCGGACGGGCACGCAGCCGGCGGAGAACTTCACCAGACGGCGCAGGGCGATCAGCCGGCACTGACCACCAACCAGGGTGCGCCCGTCTCCGACAACCAGAATTCGCTGCGCGCGCACGCGCACGGGCCGACGCTGCTGGAGGATTTCGTCCTCCGCGAGAAGATCACGCATTTCGATCACGAGCGTATTCCCGAACGCATCGTGCATGCTCGCGGCTCGGCCGCCCACGGCTACTTCGAGCTGACACGCTCGCTCGGCGAGTACACGACGGCGCAGGTGCTGACCGAGGTCGGCGTGCGAACGCCCGCTTTCTGCCGCTTCTCGACGGTGGCGGGTGGCGCCGGGTCGATCGACACACCGCGCGACGTGCGTGGCTTCGCCGTCAAGTTCTACACGCCTCAGGGCAACTGGGATCTGGTGTCGAACAACATCCCGGTGTTCTTCATCCAGGACGCGATGAAATTTCCCGATCTGGTGCATGCCGTGAAGATGGAGCCCGACCGCGGCTTCCCGCAGGCAGCGACTGCCCACGACACCTTCTGGGACTACATCTCGCTGACGCCGGAATCCATGCACATGGTGATGTGGATCATGTCCGACCGCACGCTGCCGCGCTCGCTGCGCATGATCGAGGGCTTCGGCATCCACAGCTTCCGGCTGCTCAACGCCGACGGCGAGTCGACCTTCGTGAAGTTTCACTGGCGACCCAAGCTGGGCCTGCAATCGACGGTGTGGGACGAAACCGTGAAGATCGCCGGCGCCGACCCCGACTATCACCGGCGCGACCTGTTCGAGGCCATCAGCATCGGCGACTTCCCGGAGTGGGAGCTGGCGGTGCAGCTGTTCACCGAGGAACAGGCTGCCGATTTTCCGTTCGACCACCTCGATGCCACCAAGCTGATACCGGAGGAGTGGGTGCCGCTGCAGGTGATCGGCCGCCTGGTGCTCGACCGCTGGCCCGACAATTTCTTCGCCGAAACCGAACAGGTCGCCTTCTGTCCGGCGAACATCGTGCCCGGCATCGACTTCTCGAACGATCCGCTGCTGCAGGGGCGGCTGTTTTCCTATCTCGACACCCAGCTGCTGCGGCTCGGCTCGCCCAACTTCCAGCAGATTCCGGTCAATGCGCCGAAATGCCCGTTCGCCAATCAGCAGCGCGACGGCCACATGCAGATGCTGCAGCCGAAGGGGCGCGTCGCCTACGAGCCCAGCTCACTGACACCGCCGCCGGCGCGCGAGACGCCGGACGGCTTCCGCAGCGCGGCGGTCGCCGAGGAAGGCGCCAAGGGGCGCGTCCGCCCTGCGAGCTTTGCCGACCACTACAGCCAGGCCCGGCAGTTCTGGCGCAGCCAGACGGAATACGAACAGGCGCACATCGCGTCGGCGCTGGTGTTCGAACTGTCCAAGGTGGAACACCTGCACGTACGGCAGGCGATGACCGGTCATCTGCGCAATATCGACGAGGCGCTGGCGCAGCGCGTGGCGCAGGGCCTTGCCCTCGATGCGCTGCCGGACGCCCCGTTGCCGGCGCGGCCGGTGCAGGACCTGCCGCCGTCGCCGCCGCTGCGCACCATAGGCAAGACACCGCCGACGCTCGCCGGCCGGGTGGTCGGAATACTGGTCGCCGACGGTTCGGACCGCGTCACCGTCGACGTGCTCGAGGTCGCCCTGACCCAGGCCGGTGCGCGGGTGAAGATCGTTGCGCCGAAGGTCGGTGGCGCCCGCATGTCGGATGGCGCGATGCAGGCGGCGGACATGCAGCTTGCCGGCGCACCGTCGGTGCTGTTCGACGCGGTGGCCGTGCTGCTGTCGGAAGAGGGGGCTGCGACGCTGCTGAAAGAGTCGGCTGCCATCGATTTCGTGCGCGACGCCTTCGGTCATCTGAAGGCGCTGGCGCTCGACGCGGGCGGGGAGGTGCTGTTCCGCGCGGGCGGCCTTCAGCCCGACGCAGGCGTGGTCGCGGCCGACGATCCGTCGGCCTTCGTCGCGGCGGCCGGTACGCGGCAGTGGGCGCGCGAGGCGCAGGTGCGCATGCTGGCCTGAGGCGCAGCCTGCGGGCGTCGTTCAGTGATCGCGCCCGGCCCGCAGGTGGCGGAAGTGCGCCGGTGCGTGCGACACGACCGATGATGCGATCAGCAGCAGCCAGAACAGGCCGGCGGCGAACTGCGGCAGCACGATCATCGCGGCGACGCCGAGCAGTTTGAGCGGAATGAACAGCCCGGCCAGTTCGACCGCGTGGCGCGGCTTGCTCCATACCTCGATGCCGTAGAGGCCGAGGCCGGTTGCCAGCATCAGCGCGGCAGCACCCCGGCGGTACTCGTCGTGGCCGGTCAGCAGTGCGCTGCCCACCAGTACGACGCCCACCAGGTGCAGCGAGCGCAGCGCGACCAGCAGCCAGCGGCGGCCGGGAAAATCGCGGCGATTGCTCGGCGCGAAGTCGTGGGGCAGGTCATGCGTGGGCATGGCGCGAGTATGACTCACCACGCATCCACCGGGCTGATGTCGTCGCCCGAGAAGGGCAGGAAGGGACCGGTGCCGCTGTGCTCGGCACTCGATGCCGGCACGAAGGCGCCGACATGCACATCGAACACGTGCACTTCGCCGTCCTCGATGACGTAGTGCCAGCCGTGCAGCGCGAGCTGACCGGCGTCGACCTGCCGGCGCACCATCGGATAGTCCATTAGCCGTTCGAGCTGCAGCACGACGGCGCGCTGTTCGGTACGGCGCAGCGCCTCGTCGGTGAGCTGCACCGGCAGCACCGCCTCGCGCCCGAGGTCGAGCCAGGCGTTCAGGTTGGGTGCGTCCGGCCCGACGCCTTCGTACAGCGCACGCACGCCACCGCAGTGACTGTGGCCGCAGACGACGATGTGGGCGACCTTCAGGTTGAGCACCGCGTACTCGATCGCTGCAGCCGTGCCGTGGAATCCGGCCAGTTCGCCGCGCCGGGTGGCGCCGTCGTAGGGCGGCACGAAGGCGCCGACGTTGCGCACGATGAACAGCTCGCCCGGGCCGGTGCCGGTCAGCAGATAGGGCACCAGGCGCGAGTCGGAACAGCCGATGAACAGGATGGTCGGGTGCTGGCCGTCGCGCACCAGGTGCTGGAACTGGTCCTGCACGCCGGGAAAGGTGTGGTCGTGGAAGCGGCGCAGGCGGGCGAGCAGTTCGTCGGGCATGGCGATGACCTCCGGATCAGATGGGGCGCAGCAGCGGACCGATGGCGTCCAGCGTGTTCTTCAGCAGCAGGCCGTACTCGGTGTCGCCCTCCATCACCAGCGCGCGTTCGAAGAACAGGCGGTCGGCGTCGTCGTCGCCGCGCAACAGGCGCAGATAGCTGGCGCTGTCAGCGGCGATGCGCAGCGCGACCGGGGCGTGGTCGGGCGCGCTGCGGAAGCGGCCGTCGCGCAGCGCGAGGCGGCAACGCAGGCCGAAATCGCGCACCTCGATTTCGACCGTGTGGTCGGCGAGTTCGAGCGCCGCGTCAGCCGGCAGGCGCGGACGCAGAACGCGGTTCAGCGCGGCGGCAAGCAGCAGCGACGGCGGCTGTATCGGCAGGCGGGCGATCAGCGTGCGCAGTGCGGCGGGTGGCGGCGGCAGCGCGGGCAGCCTGATCGGGAGCGAGGGACTCATGCGGGCATCCTTTCCAGTCCGGGGCGGCGGTGGGCGTAACCATTGACCAGACCGCCGGGCAGGCTCAGCGCCGCGAGCGCCGAGGCGGCTTCCGCGGCGTCGGCCGGGCCGTTATAGGTGCGGTCGAACAGGTCGACCACGGTGGCGAAGTCGCGCGACGTGGGCGACAGCCGCGCGCGGGTGACACCGGCTGCGCGCAGTGCCGGGGCGTCGGCGATCAGGCAGTGCTGCGCCGCCGACTGCGTCTGTATGCCGTTCAAGGCGAGGAAGGGCTGACCTTCGGTGGTGTCGAGCAGCAGGCCGTCCGGGTGTTCGATGCAGCGGAACGCGCACTGATCCTTGCTGAGGTGGAAATGGCGCGCGGTGAAACAGCGTGCCGAGAAAGCCAGCGGCAGGCGGCCGAAGGCGAACACCTCGGTGGCGACCGGCGTGTCGTTCGCCGGTCCGCCGATCACGGGTGCGGCCGGCGGGTTGATCAGCGCCAGCGCGTCCAGTGCAAGTTCGACCGGCGCCACCCAGCGGACGGCGCCGAGCGCCGCGTGCTCGCGCAGTGCCGGCTGGCTGTAGACATTGATGTGCGGGCCGAGCACGAAGGGCCGGCCAGCCAGCGCGCGCAGCGCCGAGGCGTCGCCGGCTTCGACCAGGAATCCGGTCTGGTCGGTCCAGCGGTGCAGCGCGCGCAGGTCGGCGGCCGATTCGAGCAATGCCTGGCTGGCCAGCACGACTTCCTTGCCGCAGGCGGCGAGATCGCGCGCGAGTGCCAGCCAGTCTTCGGCCTTCATTTCGTGGCGACGGCTGCACACGACTTCGCCGAGCACCACGGTGTCGGCCGGCGATACCGCGATGTCGGCGTAGAAATCGAGCAGCGTGCGGCGCGGCCAGTAGTACAGCACCGGGCCGACGGTCAGGGCGATGCGGGTGTTCATCTGTGTGTTCATGGATTCACCGCCACGGCCGGTCGTAGGCGCCCAGCGTGTGCTGCTGGCCTTCGGCCCAACGGCCGAGCGCGGCGGTCCATTGCGGCTGCACGCCGAAGCGCGCCGGCTGCGCGGCGCAGTCGTCGATGGCGGCGCGCCAGACGCGGGTGACCTGTTCGACATAGGCCGGGCTGCGCTGGCGGCCTTCGATCTTGATCGCGGCGATGCCCATGTCCATCAGCTGCGGCAGCAGCGCCAGCGTGTTCAGGCTGGTCGGTTCTTCCAGCGCGTAATCGCGTGCGCCTTCGACGTCGAAGCGACCCTTGCACAGCGTCGGGTAGCCGCGCGGCTCGTCCGGCGCGTAGCGGTCGATCAGCACGCCGTTGAGCCGGGCCGATACGCCAGCGGCGCCGTCCTCCCAGCGCACCGCCGACGGCGGCGAGCAGACACCTGCGGTGTTCGGCGACTGGCCCGTCGCGTAGGAGGAGAGCGCGCAGCGGCCCTCGACCATGACGCACAGGCTGCCGAAGCCGAACACCTCGATCTCGGCGGCGCTGTTGCGGCACACCTGCTCGACCTGCGGCAGCGTGAGCACGCGCGGCAGCACGGCGCGGCGGATGCCGTAGCGCTCGCGGTAGAACTCGATCGCTTCCCAAGTGGTGGCCGAGGCCTGCACCGACAGGTGCAGGCGCAGATCGGGATGGTGATCGCGCGCGTAGGCCAGCACCGCGGTGTCGGCGCAGATCAGCGCGTCTATGCCCAGGCCGGCGGCGGCATCGACCGCGGCGAACCAGCGTTCGGGCGCGCGCGCGTCGGCGAAGGTGTTGAGCGCCATCAGCACTTCGCGGCCGCGGCTGCGCGCGTAGGCGATGCCGTCGCGCGCCTGCGCGAGGTCGAAGTTCAGGCCGGCGAAGTTGCGCGCGTTGGTGGCGTCCTTCAGGCCCATGTAGACGGCGTCGGCGCCGGCGTCGACGGCCAGCGTCAGCGCGCGCAGCGAGCCGGCCGGGCAGACCAGGGCGGGTTTTCGGGGGGGCGTTGGGTGGGCGGTGCGGGATGTTTGCATGTCGGAAAGGTCCGGAACTGCGGGCGCCGCCCAGTGTGAGCATCGCGCGCGGCGCCGTGTTGATCCGGGTCAGACCGGTGTCACACGGCGCCGCGCGCGACCGATGTCACTGCACCAGCGGCGTGTCGGCGATGTCCATGTCCACGCCTTCGAGCACGGCCTGGCCGGCCAGCAGCGCGACGTACTGGCGCAGTGCGGTGGCGAAGCTCTGCTGGCGCAGCGAGGCGGCGACGGTGCCGCGCACCTCCTCGAAGGGCTGCACGGTGCCGGCTTCGCGCTCCTGCACGTCGATCACGTGAAAGCCGAAGCGGCTGTGCACCAGGCGCGGCAGCACGCCGATGTCGTGCTGGCCGAAGATGGCACGGGCGAACTCGGGCACCACCTCTTCCGGCGCCAGCCAGCCGAGGTCGCCGCCACGTTCGCTGCTCGGGCAGTTGGAGTTCTGCCGGGCGGCGTCGGGGAAGGGGTCTTCGCCGTCGGCATGCGCACGGACGTCGATCAGCACCGCTTCAGCGCGACCGCGCAGCGCATTGACGTCGACGCCCGGCGTCACCGCGAACAGGATATGGCGCATACGCGCACGCTGGCCCACGGTGTAGCGGCCGAGGTGGGCGCTGTAGTGACGGCGGCAGGCTTCCTCGGACGGCTCCGGCACCTGCACCGCCTGGCCGATCAGCGTGTCGATGGCGGTGGCGGCCTCTTCCGAAATCAGGCCGTCGGCCGACTGTTCGTCGCTGGCCGACAGCAGGCCGGCCTGCTGTGCGGCCTGCCGCAGCAGTTCGGTGCAGGCGCGGTTGCGCAGTTCGTCCGGCGCAACGTCCTCGTCCGCACCGTTGATCGCGATGCCGTTGACGCGGGCGATGCCGCGGCTGTCTTGCGTGGACTGCATGGTGTCTCCTCGATCCTTTTATGAATGGATGCGCCGCGCAGCGGCGACGCATCCTTCACATCATCTCAGACACCGGCGCCCGGCTGGCGCGGCTGATTGTGTCCGGCCGGCAGGTTGAGCCGGCGCGCGCGCACCACCTGGTAGGGGCGGAACACATAGAGCACCGAGGCGAAGCCACTCCATACGTGCACCAGTCGGGTGAAGGGGAACACCAGGAAGATGGTCATGCCGAGGAACATGTGGGCCTTGAACACCCAGCCGGCGTCGGCCAGCAGTTCCGGCGCGCCGGCGCGGAAGGTGACGATGCGCTGCGCCCACTCGGCGAGCAGCAGCATCATGCTGCCGTCCAGGTGCTGTGCCGACAGCGGAATGGTGGCCAGACCGAGCAGCAGTTGCACCCACAGCAGCACGGCGATGACGATGTCGCTGGTTTTCGAGGTGGCGCGGATGCGTGGCTCGGTCAGCCGGCGGTGCAGCAGCAGCGTCAGGCCGATGAAGCCGAGCAGGCCGGCGATGCCGCCGGTCACCATGGCGACCAGCTGCTTGGCGCCGGCGCCGATGAAGTGCTCATAGACGAAGTGCGGCGTCAGCATGCCGAAGAAGTGGCCGAAGAACAGGAAGAGCACGCCGATATGGAACAGGTTGCTGCCCAGCCTGAGCTGGCCGCGGCGCAGCAGCTGCGACGAGTCGCTCTTCCACGTGTACTGGTCGCGGTCGAAGCGCAGCAGGCTGCCGATGAAGAACACGGCGAGGCAGATGTAGGGGTAGTAACCGAACAGCAGGTTGTCGAGCCAGGAAGTCATGGTTGTACTCCTTGAGTGGCGGAGGACTTGCGGACAAGGTGTATGGGTTGCGCAGCTCCGGGTTTGGCCTGGCCGTGCGAGGAGCAGCCGTCGAAGGCGAGCGGTTCGGCCCAGCTGTCGTCGAGCGCTTCGTCCGGCTGGATCTTCACCGCATGGGCACGCTCGCCCGCCAGTTCGATCAGCGCGCCGACCACGCTGGCGTAGCGGCTTTCGCGCTTGACCAGCGCCGTGAACAACGCATTCAGGATGTGCGCCATTTCGGCGAGGAAGGCGCGCGCCTCCTTCGGCGGCTGGGTCGAGGCGAATTCGAGCACCACTGGCAGGTAGTCCGGCAGTTCACCCGCGGACAGGAAAAGACCGGCTTTCTCGTAGGTCTGCGCCAGATCGATCATCGCCGGCCCGCGGTCGCGCGAATCGCCATGCACGTGTTCGAACAGGTGCAGCGAGGTCGAGCGGCCGCGGTCGAACAGTTCAACATAGGCGGCTTCGCCATCGAGCGCGGGCTGCTGCTGCAGCGTGTCGATCAGCGCATCCAGCTCGGCCAGACGCGAGGCCGACAGCGCCGCCTCGTCGTGCAGCGCCAGACGCAGGTCGGGCAGCAGTCCGCGCAGGCTGGCGTCGGGGTAGCCGATCAGCAGCGCGCAGGCGCGCAGCGTGTGGGTCATCTTCGGTGGACTAAACATTGAGAGGATCCTCATGAACGAGTTGTGGCGGGCATGTGCACAGTCCGCCAAGCGGAGGACAATTGGCGCCTGCAGATGCGAACGCGCCGCCCGCCGGGCCGCCCCAAGGGCGAGCGCAGCCCCCTCGGGGGGCAGCGAACGCAGTGAGCGTGGGGGCACACATTCAGACCACCGCCTTGATGGGAATCGTCCGGCGCTTCGATCCACCGAACAGGCTGGTATCGGAACTGCCTTCCGAGCAGCCGTTGCCGAAGGAGAAGCCGCAGCCGCCGCGCACGTCGAAGGCGTTCTCGGCGTACTCGCGGTGGGCCGACGGAATGACGAAGCGGTCCTCGTAGTTGGCGATCGCCATCACGTGGTACATGTCCTCGACTGCGGCCTGGCTCATGCCGACCTGGGTCAGCGCTGCCGTATTGATGCGACCATCGACGTGCTTCTCGCGCTGGTAGGCACGCATCGCCAGCATGCGTTCGAGTGCGCGCACGACCGGCTGCGTGTCGCCAGCGGTGAGCAGGTTGGCGAGGTACTTGACCGGGATGCGCAGCTGGTTCACGTCCGGGATCTCGCCATTGACGCCCACCTGACCGGCGTTGGCGGCGGCGGTGATCGGCGACAGCGGCGGCACGTACCACACCATCGGCAGCGTGCGGTATTCCGGGTGCAGCGGAAGCGCCACCTTCCACTCCACCGCCATCTTGTAGACCGGGCTGCGGCGGGCGGCTTCCATCCACGAATCCGGGATGCCGTCGGCACGTGCCTGTTCGATCACCTTCGGATCGTTCGGATCGAGGAAGATGTCGAGCTGGGCCTGGTAGAGGTCGCGGTCCTGTTCGACCGACGCCGCTTCCTGGATGCGGTCGGCGTCATACAGCAGCACGCCGAGGTAGCGGATGCGGCCGACGCAGGTTTCGGAACACACGGTGGGCTGGCCGGCTTCGATGCGCGGATAGCAGAAGATGCACTTCTCGGCCTTGCCCGACTGCCAGTTGTAGTAGATCTTCTTGTACGGACAGCCGGATACGCACATGCGCCAGCCGCGGCACTTGTCCTGGTCGATCAGCACGATGCCGTCCTCTTCGCGCTTGTAGATCGAGCCGGACGGGCAGCTGGCAACGCAGGCCGGGTTCAGGCAGTGCTCGCACAGGCGCGGCAGGTACATCATGAAGGTGTTCTCGAACTGGCCGTAGATGTCCTTCTGCACCTCGTCGAAGTTCTTGTCCTTCGAGCGCTTCGAGAATTCGCCGCCGAGAATCTCTTCCCAGTTTGGACCCCATTCGATCTTTTCCATGCGCTGACCGGTGATCAGGCTGCGCGGGCGCGCCGTCGGCGCCGCCTTCATTTCGGGCGCCGACTGCAGGTGGTCGTAGTCGAAGGTGAAGGGCTCGTAGTAGTCGTCGATTTCCGGCAGGTGCGGGTTGGCGAAGATCTTCATCAGCAGCTGCCACTTGCCGCCCTGGCGCGGCGCGATCGAGCCGTCGCTCTTGCGCATCCAGCCACCCTGCCACTTGTCCTGGTTCTCCCATTCCTTCGGGTAACCGATGCCGGGCTTGGTTTCGACGTTGTTGAACCACGCGTATTCCATGCCGGGACGGCTGGTCCACACGTTCTTGCAGGTGACCGAGCAGGTGTGGCAACCGATGCACTTGTCGAGGTTGAGCACCATGCCGATTTGAGCGCGTATTTTCATGTCATGTCTCCTTACGCGTGGGCGGTATCGGTGGCAGCGGCTTCGCCGTCGAGCCAGTCGATGCGCTTCATCTTGCGCACGACGACGAACTCGTCGCGGTTGGTGCCGATGGTTCCGTAGTAGTTGAAGCCGTAGCTCAGCTGGGCGTAGCCGCCGATCATGTGCGTCGGCTTCAGCACGATGCGGGTGACCGAGTTGTGGATGCCGCCGCGCGCCCCGGTGATTTCCGACCCCGGCGTGTTGATGATCTTTTCCTGTGCGTGGTACATCAGCACCATGCCCGGATTGACCCGCTGGCTCACCACGGCACGCGCGGTGATCGCGCCATTCACGTTGAACAGTTCGACCCAGTCGTTATCGACGATGCCGGCCTTCTTCGCGTCGTCCTCGGACAGCCAGATCACCGGGCCGCCGCGGTTCAGCGTCAGCATGTGCAGGTTGTCGCTGTAGGTGGAGTGGATGCCCCACTTCTGGTGCGGCGTGATGAAGTTGAGCTGGATCTCCGGATTGCCGTTGCTCTTGATGCCGGCGATCGCAGCCGTCGTCTTCAGATCCACCGGCGGGCGGTAGCTGACGAAGCCTTCGCCGAAGGCGCGCATCCACGGGTGGTCCTGGTAGAACTGCTGGCGGCCGGTCAGCGTGCGCCATGGGATCAGTTCATGCACATTGGTGTAGCCGGCGTTGTACGACACCTTCTCGCTTTCCAGTCCTGACCACGTCGGGCTGGAGATGATCTTGCGCGGCTGCGCCTGGATGTCGCGGAAGCGGATCTTTTCGTCCTCGCGGTAGATCGCCAGGTGCTCGTGGTCGCGCCCGGTCTGCTTGCCCAGCGCCTTCCACGCCTTCACCGCGACCTGGCCGTTGGTTTCCGGCGCCAGCATCATCACCACTTCGCAGGCGTCGATGTCGGTGTCGATGCGCGGCATGCCCTTGGTCGCACCCTCTTCGGTGACCAGACCGTTCAGTTCGCCGAGCTGGCGCACCTCGTCCTGCGTGTTCCACGCGATGCCCTTGCCGCCATTGCCCACCTTGGTCAGCAGAGGACCGACCGCGGTGAAGCGCTTGTATACGTTCGGATAGTCGCGCTCGACCACCGTCATCTGCGGCGCCGTCTTGCCCGGAATCAGTTCGCACTCGCCGCGCTTCCAGTCGGCGACGCCGAAGGGCTGTGCCAGTTCGGCCGGGCTGTCGTGCATCAGCGGCGTCAGCACCAGTTCGCGCTCGACGCCGAGGTGACCGACGCATACCTCGCTGAACTTCTTCGCGAAGCCCTTGTAGATGTCCCAGTCGCTCTTCGATTGCCAGGCCGGGTCGACCGCGGTCGACAGCGGGTGGATGAAGGGATGCATGTCGCTGGTGTTGAGGTCGTTCTTCTCGTACCAGGTGGCGGTCGGCAGCACGATGTCCGAATACAGGCAGGTGGTGCTCATGCGGAAGTCCAGCGTCACCAGCAGGTCGAGCTTGCCTTCGGGTGCTTCCGCGTGCCACTTCACTTCCTGCGGCTTGGCGTCGTCGGAGCCGAGGTCCTTGCCCTGCACGCCATTGCTGGTGCCCAGCAGGTGTTTCAGGAAGTACTCGTGACCCTTGCCGCTGGAGCCGAGGATGTTGGAGCGCCAGACGAACATGTTGCGCGGCCAGTTCTGCGGTGCGTCCGGGTCTTCGCAGCTCAGTTCGAGCTGACCGCTCTTCAGCGCGCCGACCGCGTAGTCCTTCGGATCGACGCCCGCGGCATTGGCCTCGCGCACCACCTGGATGGGATTGGTCTTCAGCTGCGGCGCGCTGGGCAGCCAGCCCATGCGCTCGGCGCGCACGTTGTAGTCGATCATGCTGCCGCCGAACTGCGAGGCGTCAGCCAGCGGCGACAGCACTTCCTCGACGCCCAGCTTTTCGTAGCGCCACTGGTCGGTGTGGGCGTAGAAGAAGCTGGTCGAGTTCTGCTGGCGCGGCGGGCGTATCCAGTCGAGCGCGAAGGCGAGTGCGGTCCAGCCGGTCTGCGGGCGCAGCTTCTCCTGACCCACGTAGTGCGCCCAGCCGCCGCCGCTCTGGCCGATGCAGCCGCACATCATCAGCATGTTGATGATGCCGCGGTAGTTCATGTCGCAGTGATACCAGTGGTTCATCGCGGCACCGATGATGACCATGGACTTGCCCTTGGTCTTGTCGGCGTTGTCGGCGAACTGGCGGGCGACGGTGATGATCTGGTCGCGCGGCACGCCGGTGATCTTCTCCTGCCAGGCGGGCGTGTAGGGCGTGTCGTCGTCGTAGCTGTTCGCACCGCTGTCGTTCGGAAGATTGCGGCCGACACCGTAGTTGGCGACCTGCAGGTCGAACACGGTGGCCACCAGTGCGTCGCGCTTGTCGCCGGCCTTGCCGAGCGCGATGCGCTGCACCGGCACCGTGCGCAGCAGCACGTCCCCGCCGCCCTGCGGGCTGTGCGGGAAGTGTTCGTGCTCGATGCCGCCGAAGTAGGGGAAGGCGACCTGCGTGTGCTCGACCGGACCGGTGTCGCCCTCGAGCACCGACAGTTTCAGCTTCACGTCACCGCCGTGGCGCGCCTCCTTCGCTTCGAGGTTCCACTGGCCGGCGTCCGCGCGGCCGTCCGGACCCCAGCGGAAGCCGATGGCGCCATTGGGCAGCACGACGCGGCCGTTCTCGTCGAAGGCCACCGTCTTCCATTCAGGATTGTTGGCCTGACCGAGCTTGCCGTTGAAATCGCTGGCGCGCACGTAGCGGTCGGGCACCATCACCGTCCTGCCGTTGGGCAGGGTCTGCTCCTTCAGCAGCACCAGCATCGGCAGGTCGGTATAGCGGCGCGCGTAGTCGTCGAAATACGCGCTGCGTTTTTCAAAGTAGAACTCCTTCAGGATGACGTGGCCCATGGCCATCGCCACCGCGGCGTCGGTGCCCTGTTTCGGGTGCAGCCAGAGGTCGGCCAGCTTGCTGATTTCGGCGTAGTCCGGCGTGACGGCAACGGTCTTCGCGCCCTTGTAGCGGACCTCGGTGAAGAAGTGGGCGTCCGGCGTGCGCGTCTGCGGCACGTTGGAGCCCCAGGCGATGATGTAGGTCGAGTTGTACCAGTCGGCCGATTCCGGCACGTCTGTCTGTTCGCCCCAGATCTGCGGGCTGGACGGCGGCAGGTCGCAGTACCAGTCGTAGAAGCTCATGCAGACGCCACCGATCAGGCTCAGGTAACGGCTGCCTGCGGCATAGCTCACCATCGACATCGCCGGAATCGGCGAGAAGCCGATGATGCGGTCTGGGCCGTGCTTCTTGATGGTGTAGACGTTGGCGGCGGCGACCAGCTCGTTCACCTCGTCCCAGCTCGAGCGGACGAAGCCACCGAGGCCGCGCACCTGCTGGTAGTCACGGCGCTTGGCGTCGTTCTCGACGATGGAGGCCCAGGCTTCGACCGGGCCGTGCTTCAGACGCGCCTCGCGCCAGGTCTTGAGCAGGCGGCCGCGCACCATCGGATATTTGACGCGGTTGGCGCTGTACAGGTACCAGCTGTAGCTGGCACCGCGCGCACAGCCGCGCGGTTCGTGGTTGGGCATGTCCCAGCGGGTGCGCGGGTAATCGGTCTGCTGGGTTTCCCAGGTGACGATGCCGCCCTTGACGTAGATCTTCCACGAGCAGGAGCCGGTGCAGTTCACGCCGTGGGTGGAGCGCACGATCTTGTCGTGCGCCCAGCGGTCGCGGTAGGCGTCCTCCCAGCTGCGGTCTTCGCCGGTGGCGATACCGTGGTCGCCCGAAAAGCTTTCCTTCGGTGCGGAGAAGTGGGTCAGTCGGTCGAGAAAGTGGCTCATGTGTGCTCTCCTGTAGCGGGGCTCGGCGGGGGCATGGGGTCAGGGGTTCTTCACGTACGCATTGCGGCGCAGGTAGAACCACCAGTTGATGAACAGGCAGATCGCGTAGAACGCGGCGAAGCCGTACATCGCGAGCTCGGGTGTACCGGCCTTGATCTGCGCACCGATGACCACCGGTGCGATGAAGGCGCCGTAGGCGGCGACCGCCGACGTCCAGCCCAGCACCGGGCCGGCCTGCTGACGATCGAAGATGACGCCGATGGTGCGGAAGGTCGAACCGTTGCCGATGCCGCTGGCAAAGAACAGCACGATGAACAGGCCGAGGAACATCGGGAAGTACTGCTCGGGCGTGGCCGAGCTGTAGGCCAGCTTCATCACGTAGCCGACCGCCACCGACGCGACGACCATCACCAGCGAGATGATCTGCGTGACGATGGAGCCGCCCCACTTGTCGGAGATCCAGCCGCCGATCGGGCGCACTGCGGCACCGACGAAGGGGCCGATCCAGGCGAAGGCCAGCACGGTGGGCGCGTTCGGGTTCGGCAGCGTGTGCTGCATGACGCCATTGGCATCGGGCACGTGGCTGACGCCGAAGATCACCTTCATCGCCAGCGGCAGCGCCATCGAGAAGCCGATGAAGGAACCGAAGGTGACGATGTAGAGGATGGTCATCGACCAGGTGTGCTTGTCGCTGAAGATCTTGAACTGCCGGGTCACACCTTCGCGCATCGGGCCGAAGGCGGCGAGCTTCATCACCGTCAGCGCCATGACGATGTCCAGCGGAATTGCGACCCACATGTTCAGCAGGCCCAGACCGGTCGGTGCCGGCAGGTACAGATAGAGCATGAAGATCGCCGGTACGAAGGCCAGCGTGTACAGATAGGTGATCTTCGAGAAGGCGACGATGGGGTTGCCGGTGTCGGGCGATACCGCCTTCAGGTTGTTCATGCCGAACCAGCACAGGATGGACAGCGGCACCAGCGACAGCACCCAGGCGAAGCCGGCGTTCTGGATCCAGGTCGGCGTACCGGCGGCGATCTTGCCGAAGATCCAGCCGCTGTCCTTCATCAGCGTCATCGGCTCACCGCCGAAGGCGCCGAGCAGCGGCACGGTCATCACCAGCGGGATGACGATCTGCATCGTCGTCACGCCGAAGTTGCCGAGGCCGGCGTTGAGGCCCAGCGCGGTGCCCTGCAGTCGCTTCGGGAAGAAGGTGCTGATGTTGGACATCGAACTGGCGAAGTTGCCGCCACCGACGCCGCACCACAGCGCCATCAGCTGGAACACCCACAGCGGCCAGTCGGTGTGCTGCAGCGCGATGCCGGTGCCGATGGCCGGCGCCAGCAGCATGGCCGTGGTCAGGAAGATGGTGTTGCGGCCACCGGCCAGCCGGATCAGGAAGGAGGCCGGGATGCGCATCGTGGCGCCGGAGATGCCGGCGATGGCGGTCAGCGTGAACAGCTGGTCCTGGGTGAAGGGGAAGCCCAGGTTGAGCATCTGCACGGTGATGATGCCCCACATGCCCCAGACCGCGAATCCGCACAGCAGCGCGGGAATCGAGATCCACAGGTTGCGGTAGGCGATCTTCTTGCCGGTCGATTCCCAGAAGGCATCGTCCTCCGGCCGCCAGTCCTCGACATCGGGGCCGCGGGGGGCGCCCTGTACCGGACGTGTGCCGGCGTGTGTGCTTGCGTTCATGATGATCTCCGTGGTGTCCGGTTCAGGACTGGGCTGCGGACGTGCCGTCCATCAGCGGGGTGCGGCGGACTTCGGTGAAGTACATCCAGATCAGCGACACCCACACCACGCCGTACATCAGCATGAAGGCGCTGGAGCGTATGCCGGTGAGATCGAGCAGGGCACCGAACATGATGGGCAGCACGAAGCCGCCGAGGCCGCCGGCCAGACCGACGATGCCGCTGATGGTGCCGATGTTGGCCGGGTAGTCGTTGCTGATGTACTTGAACACGCTGGCCTTGCCGAAGGCCCAGGCGATGCCGAGGACGAACATCAGGCCGGTGAAGGCATAGACGTTCAGGCCGATGTGGAAGGTCTGTTCACCGTTGATGGTGACGACGGTGAATTGCGTCTGCGGATAGCTCAGCAGGAAGAGGCAGATCCAGCTCACCCACAGCACCCACCAGGTGACGCTGTGCGCGCCGTACTTGTCGGACAGCCAGCCGCCGATGGCGCGCAGCACGCCGCCGGGCAGCGAGAAACAGGCGGCCAGCAGCGCAGCGGCGCGGATGTCGAGGCCGTACTCGCCGACGTAGTACTGCACCATCCACAGGCTGAGCGCGACATAGCCGCCGAACACGATGCTGTAGTACTGGCAGTACTTCAGCACGCGCGGGTCCTTCAGCGCCTTCAGCTGGTCGACGAAGCGCACGTTGCTCGGCACCAGGTGGGCCGGGTCGCTGTGGCTGAACAGCCAGAAGATGATGACGGTGCCGAGCATGATGGCGGCGTACACCTGCGGCACCATGGTCCAGCCGAAGGCGACCAGCAGGGCCGGTGCGACGAACTTGTTGACCGCTGCGCCCGAGTTGCCGGCGCCATACACGCCCATTGCGAAGCCCTGCTGCGCCTTCGGGAACCAGCGCGCGACGTAGGGCGTGCCGACCGAGAACGAACCGCCGGCCAGACCGACGAACAGGCCGATGACGAGGAAATGCCAGTACTCGGTGGCATAGCTCATCATCCAGATGGCCGGCACGGTGGCCGCCATCAGCAGCGTCATCACGATGCGACCGCCGTACTTGTCGGTCCAGATGCCCAGCGGCACCCGCACCAGCGAGCCCGTGAGCACCGGCGTGGCGGTCAGCAGACCGAACTGCGTGGCATTGAGATCGAGCGCTTTCTTGATCGGTATGCCGATCACGCCGAACATCATCCACACCATGAAACACACGGTGAACGCCAGGGTGCTGACGATCAGCACCGACAGTGCCTGCCCTTTCCTGGTCATGACGGAATCCTCCCTTTAAGACTGAGGCGATCTTAGGGAGCGGGGCAGTACGGCGGCATCCTTCGGTGGTAGCGCGCCGAGGGTGCGGAAGAACGATGGTGGGGGTGTTCGTGTAGTTCCGAAGAACTACTCCATCGTCCGGTTGGACGAGGGTTGACCAGGGTCAATACGCGGGCGCTGGAAAATGCCCGGCAGGAGACGGGCCCAAGTCCGGGGACGAATGCAGCCGCCGAGGCGCGGAGCTCAGATCAGGCCGCGTTCCACCGCGATGACGGCGACCTGCACGCGCGAACTGACGCCCAGCTTGCGCAGGATGTGCTGCACGTGGATCTTCACCGTGGTTTCGGCAATGCCGAGGTCGCGGGCGATCACCTTGTTGCTGTCGCCGCGGGCGATGCCGCGCAGGATGTCGGTTTCGCGCGGTGACAGCACCCCGTTCTGCGGGGCCGATTCCGCCGTGGGCGGCGCCGGCGCGGCCGACTGCCGGAACACCTCGACCAGCTTGCCGGTCATTTCGTCGGCCACCACCGGTTCGCCGCGCATGGCGCGGTGGATGGCGCGCGAAAGCGCCTCGCCCTCCATCGTCTTCAGCAGGTAGCCACTGGCGCCGGCGCGCAGCGCGGCTGCCAGATCCTCGCCGTCCTCGCTGATGGTGAGCATGATCAGGCGCGCTGCCGGCGCCGCCTCGCGCAGCGCCGGCAGCGCGTCGACGCCATTGACGCCGGGCAGGTGGTTGTCGAGCAGGATCACGTCGGGCTGCAGCGCCTGGGCGCGCCGCTGCGCTTCACCCGCATCGGCGGCGTCGCCGACGATCTGCAGCATCGGGTCGCGCGACAGCAGCGCAGTGAGGCCGCGCCGGAACAGGGTGTGATCGTCGACCAGCAGGATGCGGATCGGCGTGTCGTTGTGCGTGCTGTTCATGAGGCGGCCTGCATGGGCTGGAGGTCGAGCAGAGTGGGGTCGCTGGCCGGCAGCGTCAGCACCACCGAGGTGCCGCGGCCGGGGGTCGAGAACACCTCGATGCGAGCGCCGATGCGGGCGGCACGTTCGGTCATGATGCGCAGGCCGACATGGGTTTCGTCCGGCGGCCCGCCCTCGGTGGAAAAGCCGCGACCGTCGTCGCGCACTTCGAAACGCCACTGCGGCTGTTGCTGCACGTCGAGCCAGACGTGGCCGGCGCGCGCGTGCTTGCGCACGTTCGACAAGGCTTCCTGCACGATGTGCAGCACCTGTATCTGCACGTCGGGCGGCAGTGGCATGCCGTGATCGCGCATCGCCAGCGAGGCGCGCACACCGCTCTGGTGCTCGAACTTGCGCAGCGTGGCGAGCAGGGCGGCTTCGATGTCTTCGGCATTGGCGCGGGTGCGGAAGTGCAGCAGCAGTTCGCGCACGTCGCCCGAACTTTCGCGCAGGCCGGCATCGAGTTCGTCCAGCATCGCGCGCGCACTGGCTTCGTCGTGCGTGGCCAGCGCCTCGCGCATCATTTCGACCTGCATCTTCATGAAGGCCAGCGACTGCGCGATCGAGTCGTGCAGTTCGCTGGCCAGGAAGTTGCGTTCCTGCGATACCGCCGCCTCGTTCTGCAGTGCGTTCAGACGCAGGTTCTCCATGCCGCTGGCCAGATGTGTCGCCAGCGCTTCGAGCAGCGAGCGGGTGGGCGCCGACAGTTCGACGCTGGCGTGGAAAAACAGGTCCACCTCGCCCATCAGCCTGTCCTTCAGACGGACCGGGACCGACACCAGGGTTTCGAAGCCCGCCTCGCCGCAGTACTGCAGCGCCTCGCCGCCCATCGTGCGGATCGGAATGACGCGGGCGTAGGGCGGGGCGTCCGGTGCGCCGCAATGGCATTCGTCCGCCTTCAGGCAGCGTTCGCCGTCGGTCATGTAGGCGGGCAGCCCCTGCGAAGCGAGCAGCAGGTAGCGCTGATTCGATTCGTCGGACCAGCGCAGCGCGACGCCGTCTGCGTGCACCGCGCGTGCGACGTAACCGACGAAGCCGCGCGCCAGTTCTTCCAGCGAGCGGGCGGTCGCGATCAGCGAGGTCACTTCGTACAGCGCCTCCAGCCGCTCGCGCTTTTCCTGCAGCTCGGCCGTCTTGCTCGTCACCTTCGCTTCGAGATTGCGGTACATGGCCTGTATCTGTTCCGCCATGTCGTTGAAGCCGTCAGCCAGCGTGCCGAATTCGTCGCTGCTGCCGCGTTCGACGCGGGCGCCCAGATCGCCCTGCTGTATCCGCTCAAGTGCCTGCTTGAGCTGACCCACCGGTTCCAGAACGAACAGATAGCCGATGTAGAGCAGCACCGCCGCACCGATCACCGCAAGCGCCATCGTTGCGAGTTGCAGCAGGTTGAGCAGCGCTGTCCAGTGCGACATGTGGTTCTCGATGCCGGCCACCAGTGCGTCGATGCGTCCGGTGAAGCGCGCGGTGTCGTCGCGCAGACCGTCGGTGCCGCGTGGCGCGGCGTCGAGCCAGCGCTCGCTGTAGATGCGCCAGTCGCCACGTACCTGATCGAAGCTGCGCCGGATGTCGTTGTCCAGCGGCATGAACAGCGGGCGTTCCGGGTCGCCGGCACGCAGCAGTTCAAGACTGCGGTCGAATTCGCGTCGTGCGTGCGGCAGCGCGTCGCGCTCGCCGGTGGCGACCAGCAGCGACATGCGGTAGGCCTGCATGCGCATGCGCCCGGCCTCGTTGACGGCGGCAGCGCCGCCGTCGAGCTGCCAGGACATCCACAGCGTGAGCGTGATCGACAGCAGCGCGAGCAGGGCGAACGGCGCCGCGGCGACCGCCAGCTTGGCGCCCAGCCCCCAGTGTTCTCGTTTCGACATGTGTCCGAGTGTAGGGGCTGTGCGTGCGAATTTCGAGGTCTACGACGTGATCGACGTCAAGCGATCTTGCCGCGCACTTATTTCCTTGTACTATCCCCGAGACCGGAACGCCTCCTCTTCCTGCCACTCGAAGGTGCGAAGATGGCCGCTTCCGGTGCGTGCAGCAGCGCCGCAGCACGCCGGCCCCGAGCCAGAACCCCGCTCGTCGTTTCGCTCCTGGAGAAATGGATGACCTTGTTGAGAGGCCTCCTGACCGGTTTTTTCGGCCCGCTCCGCACACCCGCTCGCTCCCGCGCGCGCCTGGCGCTTGGCGTGTTTGCGCTCTGGGCGCCCGGCGCCTTATTCCTGATCGACCACCCGTGGGCGGCGCAGGGCGGCTGGCTGGTCTGGTGCGTGGCCTGCGGCGTCTGGCTGGTGCGTACCGTGCCGGTGCTGCCGCCGGTCGAGCCCTTGCCCGCTCCGGCCGACGATACGGCCGAACTGCTGCACGAGTTGCCGATGCCCGCCTGCATCTGCTCGCTGCCCGACGGCGGCATGCGCGTGCTCAATGCGGCGCTCGCCACGATGGCCAACGAGTCGGCCGATGCACTGCAGGGGCGCAGCATCGTCGAGTTCTGCCAGACTGCCGAGGACAGATCGCGCGTGGTCGAGGTGCTGGCGCAGGGACGCGGCACCGACGATGTCGAACTGCCGCTGCGCCGTCGTGACGGTTCGGTGCGCTGGGTGTCGGCGGCAACCCGTCCGGTTTCCCATCAGGGGCAGCCGGCACTGCTGGTCATCTGCCACGACATCACCGGACACAAGCAGGCCGAACGTTCGCTCGCCGCCAGCGAGGAACGCTTCCGCGTGCTGCTCGGCGCGCTGTCGGAGGCGGTCGTGCTCTACGACGCGCAGGCCCGGGTGCTGACCAGCAACCGTTCGGCCGAATCCTGTGCCTGGCTCGACGCGGCCCACGCCGGCCTGCCCGGCGGCGGCGACGAATTCACGCTGTGCGACGAACAGGGGCGGTCGCTGGCGCGCGACATGCATCCGGTCATCCGGTCGCTGGCCGATGGTCTGCCGGCGCGCGACGTGGTGATCGGTGCCGAGAGCGCGTCCGGTCAGATGCGCTGGCTGACCGTCAACACGCAGCCGCTGTTCCACGCCGGCAGCAAGCGGCCGTACGCCGTGGTGGCGTCCTATTCCGATCTCACCGCGCGCATTCGTGCCGAGCGCGCGCTGCGCGCCAGCGAACAGCGCTACGCACTGGCACTGCGCGGCATGAACGAGGGCCTGGCCGAATGGATTACCGGCAGTGACCGCATGTATGTGTCGCCGCGACTGTCGCAGATCATGGGTTACGACGCCGGTGGGCGCCGCATGCGCGTGCGCGAGTTCGTCGCCGGCATCCATCCGCATGACCGCAAGGCCTGGTCGGCCATGGTCGCCAGCCACCTGAAGGGGCGCAGCGACCACTTCCAGCAGGAACTGCGCATGCGCCATGCCGACGGCGGCTATCGCTGGTTCCTGCTGCGCGGCGTCGCGCAACGCGACGCCAGCGGGCGCAGCAGCCGCGTCGTTGGCACCGTGGCCGACATCACCTTGCGCAAGCGGCTGGAAGAGGTCGATGTGGCCGAGCGCGAACTGCTGTCACTGATCGCTGCGGCGATGCCGCTGAGCGAAGTGATGTCGCGCTTTGCACGGCTGGTGTCCGGTCTGCTGAACGAGGATTCGATCTGCGCGGTGCTCACGCTGACGCCTGGCACTGCTGCCGTGGTCGATGTCGTCGGCGCCAATCTGCCGCCTGCGCTGGCCGACTGGCTGCGGCGCGGTCCGGCCGGTGCCGACCATGATGGGCGCCTTCTCGAAACGCTGGCGGGGCGCCGTCCGCTGCTGTGCGAGGATGTTCAGGCGTCGTCCGATCTCGAGGGCTGTCGTGCGCTGTTCGCCGCCGAGGGCGTGCGTGCGCTGTGGGCGCTGCCGCTGGCGGCGCAGGACGGCGCGGTGCTGGGCGGACTGATCATTCTGCATCCGCAGGCCTGGCGGCCCGGGCGGGCGGACGAGAACGTGATCGAACGGCTGGTCGACATTGCCCAGTTGGCGCTCGAGCGGGCGCGCGCCGAGCGCCAGGTGCGCGAACTGAACGAATCGCTGGAGCGCCGCGTGGCCGAGCGCACCACGCTGCTGGAGCAGGCAAACAGCGAACTGGAAGCCTTCTCGTACTCGGTGTCGCACGATCTGCGCAGCCCGCTGCGGGCGATCAACGGCTTCGCGCACCTGCTGGCCGAGCACGCCGGCGCGGTGCTGGACGACGAGGGGCGCGACATGCTGGAGCGCATACAGCGCGGCGCCTCGCGCATGGGTCTGCTGATCGACGACATCCTGCATTTCTCGCGGGTGTCGCGCGTCGACATGGCGCACAGCGAAATCAATCTGGATACGCTGGCGGCCAATGTCGTCGCCGATCTGGCCGAACAGTACCCGGCGGCCAGCGTCGAACTGTCGCCGCTGGGGCATGCCAGCGGCGACCAGTCCATGCTGCGGCAGGTGTTCGTGAACCTGATAGGCAATGCGCTGAAGTTCTCGTCGCGCAGCCCGCAACCGCGGGTCGAGGTGTTCGTCGAGAACCGGCGCGGCATCCCGGCGATCTGCGTGCGCGACAACGGGGTCGGCTTCGATCCGGCCTACGCCGATCGCCTGTTCGGCGTGTTCCAGCGCATGCATGGCGCGGAGGAATTTCCGGGCACCGGGGTGGGGCTGGCCATCGTCAAGCGCATCGTCGAGCGGCACGGCGGCGTCATCGGCGTCGAGGCGGCGCCGGGGCGCGGCGCCACCTTCCGTTTCACGCTGGCAGGCTTCCGTCCGTTCGACCAGGCGGACGCGGTGCCGGCCGGTGAGAAAGCGAAGCCCGGTGCGGTGTCGCGCACCGGAACCTGAAGACCGCAGATGCGAAAACGGAGCGGTCCGCCTGGGCGGAGCGCTCCGTTGGGTCGGGGCGTAAGGTGTGTCAGCCGATCAGCCGGGTCAGTGCCTCACGGTACTTGTCGCCGGTGCGCTGGATGATGTCGGCCGGCAGGCGCGGGCCCGGCGCAGTCTTGTTCCAGTCCAGCGTTTCCAGGTAGTCGCGCACGAACTGCTTGTCGAAGGACGGCGGGTTGCTGCCTTCCTGGTACTGGTCGGCCGGCCAGAAGCGCGACGAATCCGGCGTCAGCGCCTCGTCGATCAGGATCAGATTGCCGTCAGCGTCGAGTCCGAATTCGAACTTGGTGTCGGCGATGATGATGCCGCGGCTCTTCGCGTAGTCGGCGGCCGCGCTGTACAGCGCGATCGCGGTGTCGCGCACCTTGGCCGCCATGGCGGCACCGATCAGCGCTTCGGTCTGCGCGTAGCTGATGTTCTCGTCGTGGTCGCCCACCGCCGCCTTGGTGGCTGGCGTGAAAATCGGCGACGGCAGCTTCGAGGCCATGCGCAGGCCATGCGGCAGCTGCACGCCACACACCGCCCCGGTGCGTGAGTAGTCGCCCCAGCCGGAACCGATCAGGTAGCCGCGCACGACCGCTTCGATCGGCAGCGGCTTGAGCCGCCGCACGACGATGGAACGACCTTCGACCTGATCGCGTTCGTCCGCCGTCACCACCGACTCGGGCGCAATGCCGGTCAGGTGGTTGGGCGATACGCCGGCCAGCCTGCCGAACCAGAAGTTCGAAACGGCCGTCAGCACCTTGCCCTTGCCCGGGATGGGGTCGGGCAGGATGACGTCGAACGCCGACAGGCGATCAGTGGTGACGATGAGCATCTTCTCGTCATCGATCGCGTAGATGTCACGGACCTTGCCGCGGGCGATCAGCGGCAGGCTCTTGATGCTGGATTCGAACAGTGCGTCGGCCATTTCGGTCTTCGGTGCGGTCGTCGGTAAGGATCAGTTGACGGTCTGGGCCAGCTTGCCGCTGGCGTACATGCGGGCGATCTCGTCGAGCGGGATGGCCTTGATCTTGCTGCCCTGGCCTTCGCAGCCGAACTGCAGATAGCGTTCCTTGCACACGGCCTTGGCGGCTTCGCGCGCCGGCTTCAGCCATTCGCGAGCGTCGAACTTGTCCGGGTTCTCGGCCAGGAACTTGCGCACCGCGCCGGTCATCGCCAGACGGATGTCGGTGTCGATGTTGATCTTGCGCACGCCGTACTTGATCGCTTCCTGGATTTCCTCGACCGGCACGCCGTAGGTTTCCTTCATCTTGCCGCCGTACTGGTTGATGATGGCCAGCAGTTCCTGCGGCACCGACGACGAGCCGTGCATCACCAGGTGGGTGTTCGGAATGCGCTTGTTGATTTCCTTGACGCGCGAGATCGCCAGGATGTCGCCGGTCGGCTTGCGGGTGAACTTGTAGGCGCCGTGGCTGGTGCCGATGGCGATGGCCAGCGCGTCCAGCTGGGTGGCCTTGACGAACTGGGCGGCTTCTTCCGGGTCGGTCAGCAGCGACGAGTGGTCGAGCTTGCCTTCGGCGCCGTGGCCGTCTTCCTCGCCGGCCATGCCGGTTTCCAGCGAGCCGAGGCAGCCCAGCTCGCCTTCGACCGTAACACCGACCTTGTGCGCCATCTCGACCACGCGGCGGGTGACGTCGACGTTGTAGTCGAAGGAGGCCGGCGTCTTGCCGTCTTCCTTCAGCGAGCCGTCCATCATGACCGAGCCGAAGCCCAGATCGATCGCGCCCTGGCAGATCGCCGGCGACTGGCCGTGATCCTGGTGCATCACCAGCGGGATGTGCGGATAGGCTTCGACCGCGGCCTGGATCAGGTGCTTGATGAAGCTCTCGCCGGCGTACTTGCGGGCACCGGCGCTGGCCTGCAGGATGACCGGGGCGCCGACTTCGTCGGCGGCGCTCATCACGGCCTGCACCTGCTCGAGGTTGTTCACGTTGAATGCCGGCAGGCCGTAGCCGTTTTCAGCGGCGTGGTCGAGCAGTTGGCGCATGGATACCAGAGGCATGAGTTTCTCCTGCGAGTTCAGATTACGGTGGAGAGTTGACGATACTCCCCGACCTTGACGATTTTCAGTGTATTGGTACCGCCCGGAACGCCAATAGGCTCGCCGAAGGACAGCACGATGAGGTCACCGACCTTCACGGCACCGCTGCGCAGCAGTTCGGCCTCGGCGTCGAGCAGCATGCGGTCGCGATCGGCGTCCGGATCGAGCTTGATCATCAGCGGCGTCACGCCACGGTACATCGACAACTTGTAACGGGTGCGCACTTCCGGTGTCAGCGCGTAAATGGGCACGCCGCTGTTCAGGCGCGACATCCACAGCGAAGTCGAACCGGACTGCGTCAGCGTGGCGATCGCCTTCACCTTCAGGTGGAAGGCCGAGAACAGCGCGGCCATCGCGATCGACTGGTCGATGCGGGTGAACACGCGCTGCAGGAATTCCTGGTCCAGCTTCACCTCGGCCGACTTCTCGGCCTCGATGCAGATGCGGCTCATCGCCTCGACCGTCTCGACCGGGTACTGGCCGGAGGCGGTTTCGGCCGACAGCATGACGGCATCGGTGCCGTCGAGCACCGCATTGGCGACGTCCGACACCTCGGCACGCGTGGGCACCGGGCTGCTGATCATCGATTCCATCATCTGCGTGGCGGTGATGACCAGCTTGTTCATTTCGCGCGACACGCGAATGATGCGCTTCTGCATCGCCGGCACCGCGGCGTCGCCCACTTCGACCGCGAGGTCACCGCGCGCCACCATGGCGCCGTCCGACGCTTCGAGGATTTCCTCCAGCGCCGGGATCGCCTCGACACGCTCGATCTTGGCGATCAGCTGGGCGTTGGAGCCCGCTGCGCGCAACAGGTCGCGCGCCTGCCTCATGTCGGCGCCGCTCTTCGGGAAGCTCACCGCGACGAAGTCGACATTCAGCGACGCCGCGATCTTGATGTCTTCCATGTCCTTCGCGGTCAGCGCCGGCGCCGACAGGCCGCCACCCTGGCGGTTGATGCCCTTGTTGTTCGACAGCTCGCCACCGTGGCGCACCGTGCAGTGGATCTGCGTGTCGGTGACCGCCTTCACGTCCATCACGATGCGGCCATCGTCGAGCAGCAGTACGGCGCCCGGTTCGACGTCGTTCACCAGTTCCGGGTAATCGAGGCCGACATGGTCGGCGTCACCCAGCTGGCACTCGATGTCAAACACGAACTTCTGTCCGGCCTTCAGCAGCACCTTGCTGCCGGCGAACTTGCCGACGCGGATCTTCGGGCCCTGCAGGTCGGCCATGATGCCGACCGTGCGGCCGACCTTGGCGCAGACCGCGTGCAGCGTTTCAACGCGCGCACGGTGGTCGTCCGCCTTGCCATGCGAAAAGTTGAGCCGCACGACATCGACCCCGGCCTCGACCAGACGGGTGAGCGTGGCCAGGTCGCTGGAAGCGGGGCCGAGTGTGGCGACGATTTTGGTGAAGCGATGCATGGCTGGGCGGACTCCTCGTTGTTTTGTATGCGCGTTCTGTGATGTTCAGCCGTTGGCGCGCTTGAGCAGGATATCGACTGCCGGCAGCGTCTTGCCCTCGAGGAATTCGAGGAAGGCGCCGCCGCCGGTCGAGATGTAGCTCACCTGGTCGGCAATTCCGTATTTTGCGATGGCGGCGAGCGTGTCGCCACCTCCGGCGATCGAATAGGCCTTCGATTCGGCAATCGCGCGCGCCACCGTTTCGGTGCCGTGACCGAATGCGTCGAACTCGAACACGCCGACCGGGCCGTTCCACACTATGGTGCCGGCAGCCCGCAGCGTTTCGGCCAGCTTGGCGGCGGCCTTCGGGCCGATGTCCAGGATCATGTCGTCGTCGGCCACCTCATCGACCGCCTTGACGGTCGCCTCGGCGTCGGCGGCGAAGGCCTTCGCACATACGACATCTTCCGGCAGCGGCACGTTCGTCTTGGCCATCACGCGCTTGGCGGCGTCGACCAGATCGGCTTCGGCCAGCGACTTGCCGATCTTCTTGCCGGCAGCCAGCAGGAAGGTGTTGGCGATGCCGCCACCGACGATGAGCTGATCCACCTTGTCGGCCAGGTTTTCGAGCAGCGTGAGCTTGGTCGATACCTTGGAACCGGCGACGATGGCTGCCAGCGGGCGGGCCGGCTGGCCCAGCGCCTTGCCCAGTGCGTCCAGTTCGCTGGCCATCAGCGGACCGGCGCAGGCGACCGGCGCGTACTGGCCCATGCCGAAGGTGGTCGCCTCGGCGCGGTGAGCGGTGCCGAAGGCGTCGTTCACCCACACGTCGCACAGCGCGGCGAGTTTCTTCGACAGCGCGTCGTCGCACTTCTTCTCGCCCTTGTTGGCACGACAGTTCTCCAGCAGCACGACTTCGCCCGGCGCGACCTGTACGCCGTCGGTCCAGTTGGCGACCAGCTTCACTTCGAAGCCCAGCAGTTCGGACATGCGGCGCGCGATCGGCGCCAGCGAGTCTTCAGGCTTCAGTTCGCCTTCGGTCGGGCGACCGAGGTGGGAGGTGACCATGACGGCGGCACCGGCGTCGCGGGCGGCGCGTATCGCCGGCAGCGAGGCGCGGATGCGCGTGTCTTCGGTGATGTTGCCGGCGTCGTCCTGCGGCACGTTGAGGTCGGAGCGGATGAATACCCGCTTGCCCTTGAGATCGAGATCGGAAAGTCGCTTGAACTGCATGATGAATCCTCCGCGCGGTGCGTGATGAGCGTGATCGAGTGGATTTTCGGGAAGGGGAAAAACGAAGCGGGGCAGGGGCGCACGCGCCCGAACCCCGCTCGTCGATGCCGTGTCCTTACTTGGCGCTCATCAGCGCGACGGTGGTGTCCAGCATGCGGTTCGAGAAGCCCCACTCGTTGTCGTACCAGGACAGCACCTTGACCAGCTTGCCGTCGGCCGACACGCGGGTCTGGGTCGAGTCGAACACGCTCGAACGCGGGTCGTGGTTGAAGTCGATGCTCACCAGCGGCAGCGTGTTGTAGCCGAGGATGCCGGCCAGTTCGCCTTCCGAGGCGGCCTTCAGGATGGCGTTCACTTCATCGACCGTGGTGGCGCGCTTGGCGGTGAAGGTCAGGTCGACCACCGACACGTTGATGGTCGGCACGCGCATCGCGAAGCCGTCCAGCTTGCCGTTCAGCTCCGGCAGCACCAGGCCGACCGCGGCGGCGGCGCCGGTCTTGGTCGGGATCATCGACTGCGTGGCGCTGCGGGCACGGCGCAGGTCCTCGTGATAGACGTCGGTCAGCACCTGGTCGTTGGTGAAGGCGTGGATGGTGGTCATCAGGCCGGTTTCGATGCCGATCTTGTCATTCAGCGGCTTGGCCAGCGGTGCCAGGCAGTTGGTCGTGCAGCTGGCGTTCGAGATGACGGTGTCGCTGGCCTTCAGCACGCCGTGGTTGACGCCATAGACAACGGTGGCGTCCACGTCCTTGCCGCCCGGGGCGGAAATGATCACTTTCTTGGCACCGCCCTTCAGGTGGGCCGAGGCCTTTTCCTTGGTGGTGAAGAAGCCGGTGCATTCCATCACCACGTCGACGCCCAGCTCGCCCCACGGCAGTTCGGCCGGGTTGCGGTTGGCCAGCACGCGGATCTTGTCGCCGTTCACCACCATGTAGTCGCCGTCGACGCTGACCGTGCCCGGGAACTTGCCGTGCGCGGTGTCGTACTGCGTCAGGTGCGCGTTGGTCTTCGGGTCGCCGAGGTCGTTGATCGCGACGATTTCGATGTCGTGGCGCTTGCCGCCTTCGTAGTGCGCACGCAGCACATTGCGGCCGATACGCCCGTAACCATTGATCGCAACCTTGATCGTCATTTCAGCAACTCCCTCTCCGTTGGGTGTGGATTCAAGAAAAGTCTTCGATTGTGCGGCGCAACTTGTGGCTGCGCTGCGCCTAAATTGGCATTTGGAAACGCAAACGCGGCGGATGGAGACTCCATCCCGCCGCGTCGGCGCTTACCTGCCAAGCAGTTGTCGTGCCGCCTGCGCCACCGCGTCTGCGGTGATGCCGAAAGCCTTATACAGCTCGCCCGCCGGAGCGGACTCGCCGAAGTGGTCCAGACCCACCACCGCGCCTTCGAGGCCGACGTACTTGCGCCACAGATCGGTCACGCCCGCTTCCACCGCAACGCGCGGAACGCCGCGCGGCAGCACGGTTTCACGCCAGGCGGCGTCCTGACGGTCGAATACCGAGGTCGACGGCATCGACACCACGCGCACCGTGATGCCTTCCGCTTCCAGCGTCTTCTGTGCGGCCAGTGCCAGAGATACTTCCGAGCCGGTGGCGATCAGCACGGCTTCCACCTTGCCGGCCGCATCGGACAGCACGTAACCACCGCGCGCGATGGCGGCGGTGGTCGCGGCGTCGCGCGGAACGTGCGGCAGGTTCTGGCGCGAGAACATCATCGAGGTCGGGCCGTCGGCACGCTTGATCGCGCTGGCCCAGGCCACGGCGGACTCGACCGTGTCGCACGGGCGCCATACGTCCATGTTCGGCATCAGGCGCAGCGTGGCGGTCTGTTCCACCGGCTGGTGGGTCGGGCCGTCTTCGCCGAGGCCGATCGAGTCATGCGTGAACACGAACACCTGACGCACCTTCATCAGCGCCGCCATGCGCAGCGCGTTGCGCGCGTACTCGGAGAACATCAGGAAGGTGGCGGTATAGGGGATGAAGCCGCCATGGAGCGCAATGCCGTTGGCGATGGCCGCCATGCCGAATTCGCGCACGCCGTAGTAGATATAGTTGCCGCCCGGGTTCTTCGGCGAGATGCCCTTGGAGCCGGACCACAGCGTCAGATTGGAGCCGGCGAGGTCGGCCGAACCGCCCAGCAGTTCCGGCAGCGCCGGCGCGAGGGCTTCGATGCAGTTCTGGCTGGCCTTGCGGCTGGCGATGTTCTCGGCCTTGCCGTCGAACTTGGCGATCGTGTCGGCAACCACCTGTTCGAAGTTCTCAGGCAGCGCGCCGCGCATGCGACGGGTGAATTCGGCAGCCAGTTCCGGGTGTTCTGCGCTGTAGGCGGTGAAGCGGGCAGACCATTCCTCTTCCGCCTTCTTGCCGGCCGGTCGGCCGTCCCAGGCGGCGTACACGTCGGCCGGAATTTCGAACGGTGCGTGCGTCCAGCCGATGTGGGCGCGCGCGGCCTCGATTTCGGCAGCGCCGAGCGGCGCGCCGTGCACGTCGTGACCGCCGGCCTTGTTCGGCGAACCGAGGCCGATCACCGTGCGGCAGCAGATCAGCGTCGGGCGGGCGGTGTCGGCCTTGGCGGCGCGGATGGCGGTGTCGATGGCGGCCGCGTCATGGCCGTCGACCGCCGGGATGACCTGCCAGCCGTAGGCTTCGAAGCGCTTCGGCGTGTCGTCGGCGAACCAGCCCTTGACGTGGCCGTCGATCGAAATGCCGTTGTCGTCGTAGAACACGATCAGCTTGCCCAGACCCTGGGTGCCGGCCAGCGAGCACGCCTCGTGCGAAATGCCTTCCATCAGGCAGCCGTCACCGGCAAAGGCATAGGTGTAGTGGTCGACCACGCTGTGGCCGGGGCGGTTGAACTGCGCCGCCATCGCCCGTTCGGCGATGGCCATGCCGACCGCGTTGGCCAGACCCTGGCCCAGCGGGCCGGTGGTGGTTTCGACGCCCGGCGCGTAGCCGTGCTCCGGGTGGCCTGGCGTCTTCGAGTGCAGCTGGCGGAAGGACTTGATGTCGTCGATCGACAGGTCGTAGCCGGAGAGGTGCAGCAGCGCGTACAGCAGCATCGAGCCGTGACCATTCGACAGCACGAAGCGGTCACGATCAGCCCAGTTCGGGTTGGCCGGGTTGTGCTTCAGGTGGTGACGCCACAGCACTTCGGCGATCTCTGCCATGCCCATCGGGGCGCCGGGGTGACCGGAATTGGCTTTCTGCACGGCGTCCATCGCCAGGGCGCGGATTGCGCCAGTGATCGGGTTGAAGCCTGCTTTCGGGGTGATGGAGGGCGCGCTCATCAGAGGGGGTTCCGGCCGGAAAAACCCGCAATTATCCGCGAAAACAAGGGGTCACGCCAGCCGTGCTGCGGCGCAGGAAGGGCGCGGATCTGCCGGGGATCGGGTCTGAGCGGTGGCGGCAACAGGGGCGTTGCCGTGCTTTTCAGTAGCGAGCGCGCGCCTTGCGGCCGTTCTCCACCAGCCGCAGGATGAGCGGCGTGAAGATGAGCTGCATCGCCAGATCGATCTTGCCGCCCGGAATCACGATGGTGTTGGCGCGCGACATGAAGGCGCCCCCCATCATCGCCAGCAGGTACTGGAAGTCGATGCCGCGCGGGTTGGCGAAGCGGATCACCACCATCGATTCCTCTGGCGTCGGAATCGAGCGGGCGATGAAGGGGTTCGACGTATCCACCATCGGTACGCGCTGGAAGTTGATGTGCGTGTTCTCGAACTGCGAACAGATGAAGTGCACGTATTCCGGCATCCGGCGCAGGATGGTGTCGGTCACCGCCTCGGTCGTGTAACCGCGCTGTTCGCGGTCGCGGTGCAGCTTCTGTATCCACTCGAGATTGATGATGGGCACCACGCCGATCCGCAGATCGACGTGCTGGGCGACATCGACCTTGTCCGTCTTCACCGCGCCGTGCAGGCCCTCGTAGAACAGGATGTCGGTACCGGCGGGAATGTCCTCCCACGGCGTGAAAGTGCCGGGTTCCTGCTGATAGGGTGCGGCTTCGCACTCGTTGTGCAGGTATTTGCGGATGCGCCCGCTGCCGTCGTTGCCGTACTGGCGGAACAGTGTTTCCAGTTCCTCAAACAGATTGGCGTCCGGACCGAAGTGGCTGAAGTGTTCGTTGCCGGCGGCGGCTTCGCGCGCCATCGCCGCCTTCATTTCCTCGCGGTCGTAGCGGTGAAAGGCGTCGCCTTCGACGATGACCGGGTTGACGCCCTCGCGCCGGAAGATGTGCTGGAAGGTGCGCGTGACCGTGCTCGTGCCGGCACCGGACGAGCCGGTGATCGCGATGACAGGGTGGCGGGCGGACATCCGGAGTGCTTTCCCGTGGGCTGGTGCGCGCGACCGCTCAGAGCGCCGAGAACAGGCCGCGCACGTTGAAGAGCGGCGAAGTGTATTCCCGATCGAGTCCCTGGTCGCTTTCCGTGTGGTACTGGACGATGCGCCGCACCTCCTCGCGCGAGCCGAATATGAGCGGCGTGCGGCTCTGCAGGCTGCGCGGCGTCAGTTCCATGATGCGCTGCCGACCGTTGGTGGCTTCGCCGCCCGCCTGTTCGATCAGGAAGGCGATCGGGTTCGCCTCGTACATCAGCGAGATGCGGCCGGGCGACGCGCTCTGCATCGTGTCTTCCGGATACATGATGACGCCGCCGCGCGTCAGTACGCGGAAGGTTTCCGCCACCAGCGAGGCGATCCAGCGCATGTTGAAATCCTCGCCGCGCGGTCCGGTCTGACCGGCCAGACACTCTTCGACGTAGCGCTTGACCGGCGGCTCCCAGAAACGCGACTTCGACGCGTTGATCGCGAATTCGGTCGTGTGCTCCGGAATCCGCATCTGCGGATGGGTCAGGATGAAGGCGCCGATGTCGCGATCGAGCGTAAAGCCGTCGACGCCCTCGCCGGTGGTCAGCACCAGCATCGTGGACGGGCCGTACAGCGCGAAACCGGCACACACCTGTTCGGTGCCCGGCTGCAGGAAATCGGACAGCTGCGGTTCGGCGCCCGGGTTCGGCGCGTGCAGAACCGAAAGCAGGCTGCCTACGGTCAGGTTCACGTCGATGTTGTTGCTGCAGTCGAGCGCATCGAACAGCAGCAGGTATTTGCCGCGCGGCGGCTCGTCCGGCGTCGGGATGAAGCCTTCCAGACCCTCCGGCGCCAGCGCGGCCAGATGGCCACCCCATTCACACTCGCGCTGCATCGCCTCGTTGGCGATGGTGTCGAGCTTCTGCGTGACGCGACCGGACAGATTGATGGCCGCGCCGCTGCCAACGGCTTCGAAGCTGCCGAGCGAACCGACCAGCGCGCCCTTGTTCACGTGATTGGCGATGATTTTCACCGCGGTGGCCACGGCGTTCAGCAGGCTGGAAAAGATCCCGCTGGCGTGCGGGTGGCGCTGCTGCGCCTCGATGGTGTAACGCGTCAGGGTCTTGCGCCCTTCACTCATGGCAGCCTCCTCGGGTCCCGGTGTCGATTCCATCGTAGCCGCAGCGCGCGATCGCTGTCACATGCGGTTCGGCCGAGGCACTCGGGAAGTCGTGCAGGAGGGGCGTTGCTGCGCTGCCGGAGCGATGTGTTCCGTTGGTTGCAACAGAATGTGCAATGCAAAAAAATACCCCGGACTCTTGCGAGCCGGGGTATGAATCCACAAACAAGGTTGTGGAGGAGGAGCCTGGGTCACCTGTCCATTTTTGTTGAGCTGACAGGCTTTGACGCTAAACTTGTCGCTTCGGTCTGCAGGGCCTGCGAGGCGGTGTTCGCTGCGTTTCCGTTGCTGTTGCAGTGCAATATATCTGGAACTGGCCTTGGTTGAAAATAAGTTGTTTTGATAAGATCGATCAAACATTCTTATTTAGACTGATATGGCGACGCAATGGACGCGCGGGGTGTCTCTCCGCCAGTTGAGAATATTCGAGGCAGTCGCGCGATTGGGCTCGATTTCCCGCGCCGCGGAGGAGCTGCATCTGACGCAACCGGCGGTTTCGATGCAGGTGAAGGCGCTGGACGGGCTGATCGGCCTTCCTCTGATAGAAACCCTGGGCAAGAAGTTGCGTGTGACCGAGGTCGGCATGGAGATCGCCCGCCACGCGCGCGCCATCGACCACCAGCTGGCCGAGGCCGAGGCGGCGCTGGCGCAGATGGCGAGCGGACATTCGGGCCTGGTGTCGGTCGGCGTGGTCAGTACGGCGAAATACGTCGCGCCGCGCCTGCTGATGGCCTTCCGTGAGCGCTATCCGGACGTCCAGGTACGCATTTCGCTGCACAACCGCGACGACATCTTCCGCCACCTGGAAGACAACCTGATCGACATCGCCATCATGGGTCGCCCGCCGGCTGCGCTGGGCTGCGAGGCGCACGTCTTTGCCGAACACCCGCTGTCGGTGCTGGCCTGCGAGGGCCATCCGCTGGCCGGTGGTCGTACGGTCACGGCCGAGGATCTGGGCAAGGAGGCTTTCCTGATCCGCGAACGTGGGTCCGGTACGCGGGTGACGCAGGAAAGCTATCTGGTCGAGCAGGGCATACGCCCGGCCGAAATCATCGAACTGCCCAGCAACGAAATCATCAAGCAGGCGGCCATCGCCGGCATGGGCCTGGCCTTCCTGTCCGAGCACACCTGCCAGCTCGAGCTGCGCACCGGCGTACTCTGCCGCATCGCGGCGCCGGGCACCCCCATCGTGCGCAACTGGCACGTTGTATATAGGGACCGGAAGAATCTGTTGCCCGCCGCCCTGGCGCTGCGCGACTTCCTGATGCACGAGGGCGGTCGGCTGGTGAATTCGCAGGTGGCGCCGGTCCATCTGCCGGTTCACCACCCCTGAGAACAGATCAGCGGCCGCCGTGGGCGGCCAGCCAGTCCATCCATTCGCGGTAGAGGTCGGCGCTGGCGCCGACCACGACCGGCGTCTTGCGGCCGGGCGCCATGTCCAGCGGCTCGCCATCCAGCATCGAGCAGCGGGCGCCCGCTTCGGCGGCGATCAGGCTGCCGGCTGCGAAGTCCCACATCATCTGACCGCCGTGCAGGTAGACGTCCAGCCGGGCGGCGGCGATGAAACACCATTCCAGCGCGCTGGAGCCGAAGTTGCGCTGCGAGTAGAAGGGTGACTGGGTGGCCAGCGCGTCACCGAGCGCCTTCGGAATCCGCTTGAAATCGACGCCTGCCACGGCGTCCAGCAGGTGGCGCGCCGGTGTGCGCAGCGGTAGCGCGTTGCCGTTCAGGAAGGCGCCGCCGCCTTCTTCCGCGTAGAAGGCTTCGTCGGTCATCGGGTTGTAGACGACGCCGTGGCGCGTGCGCCCCTCCTCGATGTACGCGATCGCGACGCCGAAGAAAGGGATGCCATTTACGAAGTTGGTGGTGCCGTCGATCGGGTCTATGCACCAGATGCCGTCCTGCCCTTCGTGCCACAAGCGCAACTGCACCGACTCCGGCATTTCCTCCCCGAGCACCGGACGGTCGATGATGCGCGGCAGGCGTTCGATCAGTGCCTCCTGCGCCGCCAGGTCGACCACGGTGAACAGGCTGCCGTCGTCCTTCTGATTGCGCTGCGCCGTCAGGAAGTGCGGCATGATCACCTCGCGGGCGACGCTGCGCGCGGTGTCGACGATCTGTAGCAGTGTGGTTGAGCTCATGGTCGTTCGTCAGTGAGCCGCGTCGCGACGCCGGAAGCACTCCGGCCGGCTGGCGTGGCAGTATCGTTCGCGGCGGCTGCCCGTTGTCGGATGCCCTGATGCCATAACGGTTGCGGACATTCCGACCATGAGGGGCCGATCGTCGCCGACGGTGCGAAAAGCCTCGTCGGCGGGTGTTCTTGCAGTGCACAAATATAACACGATGATTCCACGCTTCTTTTGTCCCTTGCCTGCGGAACCGGCTGGAACGATCACCTTGCCGGCGCCGGTGGCGCATCACATCGACCGCGTTCTGCGCCTGGCCGACGGCGACGCGATCACGCTGTTCGACGGTCGCGGCAGCGAATTCGCCGCCCGCCTGGTGCGCAGGGGCCGCAGCGTCGACGCCACGGTCGGCGTCGAATCGACGCCACAGCGCGAGTCCGCGCTCGACGTCACGCTGCTGCAATGCCTCGCCGCCGCCGACAAGATGGACTGGATCGTACAGAAGGCGGTCGAGCTCGGTGTGGCACGGGTGCAACCGGTGGCCAGCCGGCGCGCCGTGGTCAAGCTGGCCGGCGAGCGTGCGCAGCGGCGGGTCGAGCACTGGCAGCAGGTGGCGGTGTCGGCCTGCGAACAGTGCGGCCGCAATCGGGTGCCCGAGGTGCAGCCCCTGCTGACCCTGCCGCAGGCGCTCGCGGCGGCCAGCGGACAGCGCCTGTTGCTGCATCCGGAAGGCGGAGTGCCGCTGAAGTCGGCGGGTCTGCGCGCCGATGAACCCATTACCGTGCTGATCGGACCGGAGGGTGGCTTCGATGCCGACGAACTGGCCGCTGCGCGCGCTGCCGGCTTTGCCGCGCTGACCCTGGGGTCGCGCGTGCTGCGCACGGAAACGGCGGGCCTTGCCGTACTGTCGGCACTGAATACCCTGATCGGAGATTTCTGATGTTCGATGCGCTGCCTGCTGTCGCCCCGCTGGACGAAGCCCGGCTCGAACGCGCGGTGTCCAGATTGCGCGCCGATCTGCTCGACGCCCAGTACTCGATACTGGAACAGGGGCGGACGCCGGTCGTGCTGCTGATCGCCGGTGTCGCCGGTGCCGGACGCGGACGCCTGGTCAATACGCTGAACGAATGGATGGACCCCCGTCACATCCGCACCAGTGCTTTCGGGCCGCGTGACGAGGCAGAGCGGCAGCGACCGCACATGTGGCGCTACTGGCAGGCGCTGCCGTCGCGTGGTCGCACCGCGATGATTTTCGAGGGCTGGTACAGCGAAGCGATCAACGCCCGCGTCGAGCGCCGGATCAAGCGGCGTGCCTTCTGGCACACCTTGCACGAGATCCAGCGCTTCGAACGCATGCTGGCGATGGAAGGCGCGGTGCTGCTGAAGTTCTGGCTGCACCTGGACGCCGACCGTCAGCGCGCGCACTTCCGCGCGCTGGAGCGCGACGCGGCGACGCGCTGGCGGGTGACCGCCGAGGACTGGCGTGCGAATCGCCGGCACAAGCGCATCTGCAAGGTGGCGGAAGAAGCGATCCGGCTGTCGGACACCTCGCATGCGCCCTGGCATCTGGTCGACGCGAGCGACGCCGCGCAGACCGAGCTGATGGTCGGACGCATCATCCTGAAGGCCCTGCGAGAAGCGCTGGCGGGGCCGCGCAAGCCGCTTGCGCCGGCGCTGCCACCGCTGGTGGTGCCCAGCGAACAGCCGGCTCAGCCCGCGCATGCGCCGTCCAAGCCGATGCGCAAGGACGCCTACCAGCCCGAACTCGAACGCCTGCAGGGCCGGCTCAACCTGTTGCTGCGCCATCCGGCCTTTGCCCGGCGCGCGCTGGCAGTGGTGTTCGAAGGCATGGACGCCGCCGGCAAGGGCGGCGCGATACGCCGCATCACGCACGCGCTCGACGCGCGCAACTACCGCGTGCACCCGGTGGCTGCGCCGACCGAGCACGAGCGCCTCTACCCGTGGTTGTGGCGCTTCTGGCGCGACGTGCCGCGCGATGGCCGGGTTTCGTTGTTCGACCGCTCCTGGTATGGCCGCGTGCTGGTCGAGCGGGTCGAGGGCTTTGCCATCGAAGCCGACTGGTCGCGCGCCTTCGAGGAGATCAACGCGTTCGAACAGGAATGGACCGAACACGGCATCATCGTCTGCAAGTTCTGGCTCGAAGTCAGCTCGGACGAGCAGTTGCGCCGTTTCAACGAGCGCGGACGCCAGCGCTTCAAGCGTTTCAAGATCACTCCCGAGGACTGGCGCAACCGTGAAAAATGGTCGCAATACGTGCCGGCGGTGCAGGACATGCTGGTCCGCACGCACACCGAACAGGCGCCTTGGAATGTGGTTTCGGCCGACGACAAGTACCGTGCGCGGCTGGCCATACTCGACGCCCTGTGCGATCGCCTCGAATCGGAACTGGCGTGAACGTGCTGGAATTGAGACAGCGCAAGTTCTGCGGCGCGTCCGCCGGCGTGCGCTCGGCTAGAATTCGCTGAATTTTCCCATCGGAACCCGCATGCACGCCGATCCCGACTCGCCGCGTTTCGTTGCCTGGGTGCGCAGTGCCGCGCCCTACATCCACGCCTTCGGCGGTCGAACCTTCGTCATCGCCGTCGGCGGCGAGGTGCTGCAGGGGCCTCTGGCCAATTCGCTGGTGCAGGACTGCAACCTTCTCGCCGCACTCGGCATCAAGCTGGTGCTGGTGGTCGGTGCCCGCCCGCAGATCGAGGAGGAACTGGCCGCACGCGGCCTGCCGCCGCGCTATCACAAGGGCCTGCGGGTGACCGACGCGCAGGCGATGGACTGCGTCAAGCGCGCCAACGGCGCCATCCGCATCGACGTCGAGGCGCTGTTCTCGCAGGGCCTGCCGAACACGCCGATGGCCGGCAGCACGATCGAGGTCGCCTCCGGCAATTTCCTGACCGCTCGCCCGGTCGGCGTGGTCGATGGCATCGACCACGGCTACACCGGCACCGTCCGCAAGGTCGATGTCGAGGCACTGAACGACGCGCTGGCCGACAGCGACATCGTGCTGATGCAGCCCTACGGCTACTCGCTGACCGGCGAGGTGTTCAACCTGAGCATGGAAGAGGTGGCCGAATCGGTTGCCGTCGCGCTGCAGGCGACCAAGCTCATCTACCTGTGTGACGCCCCGGGCATCGTCGACGAACAGGGCGCGCTGGTGCCCGAACTGACCGCCGACGAGGCCGCGCAGTGGCTCAAGGCCGGGCGCGGCATCACCGAAGATCTTGGGCTCTACCTGCCACGCGCCATCCGCGCGGTAAAGCTGGGCGTGGCGCGTGCGCACATGATCGACCGCGATCTCGACGGCGCGCTGCTGCTCGAATTCTTCACCACCCAGGGCGTGGGCAGCGTCATTTCGCGCGAGCGGCTCGCGCTGATGCGCAACGCGCGGGTCGATGACGTCCCCGCCATCGCCGGCCTGATCGCGCCGCTGGAGGCCGACGGCACGCTGGTCAGCCGTGGCCGTGAGCGGCTGGAACGCGAGATCGAGCGATTCAGCGTGCTCGAACACGACGAAGTGATCATGGGCTGCGCCGCCTTCTATCCGTATCCGGAAGAGCAGATGGCCGAGCTGGCCTGTCTGGCGGTGATGGCGGAATACCGTCGCCACGGCTACGGCGAGCAGATCCTGAGCTATGTCGAGACGCGTGCCCGCGCCGAACGGATCAAGCAGCTGTTCGTGCTCACCACGGTGACCGCGCACTGGTTCGTCGAGCGGGGTTTCGTCGAGGCCGGTGTCGATGCGCTGCCGCGCGTGCGTCGAGAGAACTACAATCCGCAGCGGCGCAGCAAGGTCCTGGTGAAAAACCTGTGATCGCAGCCGGAGCCCGCTCATGCTCAGTGTTCTGACACGTCGCATCGGCGTGCTGCAGGGGCGGCTGCTCGCCTCCGGCATCCTTCTGGGCGGCGTGCTGTGCGTGGCGCTGCTGTGGGCTTACGGCCTCATTTCCGCGCACCTGGTCGAGCGGGAGTCGGCGCGCATCGATTACCTGGTCGCCGACATGCAGGCCCGGCTCGCCGCCGCCCTGATCGCCGACCCTGCGCGGCTCGCGGCGGAGGTGAGCATGCTGCGGCGCGTGGGTCAGCTCGACTATGTCGAGGTGCGTGACGAGGCGGGTCGCGTCCTGATCGCCGACGGCGGTCCGGCCGTGCTCGGTGCGGCCCACGGCAGCATCGGTCAGGCGCTGGAATCGGGGCGTGGTCGCTACGACATGCGCATCGATCTGCTGCAGCCGGGGCGACGTGCGCCGGTCGGCGTGCTGCGTGCCAGCGTAGACCTGTCCGGGCTGCTCTCCTCGCTGGCCATGTTGCGCAACGGTGCGCTGGCGCTCGGTGCGTTGGTGCTGCTGTTGCATGTCTGGCTGGCGCGCTGGGTGCTGGGCGGGGTGCTCGAAGGCGTCAGCGCGATCGAAACCCGGGCGGTGGCGCTGCGTCGCGCCGAAGAGGTCGATCCCTTGCCGGTGCGCGGCGACGACGCGCTGGCCCGGCTGACCCGCGCCTTCAACCAGATGGTGCAGGCGCTGGAAGAGCGCGTGACCGCGCTGCGCAAGAGCGAGTCGCGCTTTCACGCGATCGCCGACTTCACCTTCGGCGTCGAGGCCTGGTTCAGCCCGCAGGGGCGGCTCATCTGGGTTAACCGCTCGATCGAACGGGTGACCGGGCACAGTCCGCTGGACTGTCTGCTGGCCGAAGATCTGGCGAGCATGCTGATCCACGAGAAGGACCGCAAGATTTTCGCCGCCCGTGCGGCCGACGCCCTGGCCGGCGCCAGTGGCGAGAATTTCGAGGTGAGGCTGCTGCGCCGTGACGGGTCCATCGTGTGGGTTTCGCTGAACTGGCAGCCCATCTACGACGAGTCGGGTACCTGTCTCGGCGTGCGCGTGTCGGCCGACGACATCCAGAGCCGCAAGGAAGCCGAACTGAAGCTGCTCGACACGGTGACCGCGCTGCGTCGCGAACAGGGCCTGCGCGACTACTACCTGACGCGCAGCGAGGAAGAGCGTTCGCGGCTGGAAGCGCTGCTCGACCTGATCAAGCTGGGTGTGCTCTTCGTCGACCGCGATGGCCGTGCGCAGCACGCCAACCGGATGCTGAAGACGATCTGGGGCTTCGCCGAGAACGAGAACCTGTCCGGCATGCGCGATGCGGTGCTGATCGAGCGCACGGCCGTATTGCGTGCCGACGAGGACATCTACCGCGAGCGCGTGAAGTCGATACTGGCCGCCCGTGCGCCGACCGATCCGCAGGACATTCCGCTGCGCGATGGCCGCATCATCCGCGAGCAGTCGGCCCTGGTGCCGTCGGCCACGCCCGGCCGCTTTCTCGGCCGCGTCTGGCTTTACGAGGACGTCACCGCCGAGCGGCGTGCCGCCGAGGCGCTGGTCAATATGGCGGAACGCGACCCGCTGACCAATCTGTACAACCGTCGCCGCTTCCACGAAGAACTCGCGCGGATGATTGCCGACGCCGCCCGCCGTCGCACCCAGCTCGGCCTGCTGCTGTTCGATCTCGACGGCTTCAAGCCGGTGAACGACCGCTTCGGTCACCAGGCGGGCGATGAGGTGCTGACGAGGCTGGCGCGTGACGTCGGCGCCATCATCCGGCGCAACGAAATGTTCTTCCGTCTCGGCGGTGACGAATTTGCGGTGCTCGCGCCGGATACCGACGAAACCGCGCTGACCGGCCTCGCGCGACGCATCGGCGAGCGCGTCGCCGGCATGGTGTTCGAGTTCGACGGCGCCCAGGCCTGCGTCACCACCAGTACCGGCATCGGCATCTATCCCTTGCACGCGCACAGCGGCGAAACCCTGCTCAGCGCCGCGGATTCGGCGATGTACGCGGCAAAGAACGACGGCAAGAACGCATTCCGGATGTCCCAGCGGCGGCACGGCACCTGACGCGCCCGCCTTCATGATTCAACATGTCGATTCAGCGCCCGGCACAGGGCCTAGAATTCGATATATCCAACGTTTACAGGAGTTACAGATGGCACGCATGGTTCAATGCATCAAGCTGGGTCGGGAGGCGGAAGGCCTCGACTTTCCGCCGGTGCCCGGCGCACTGGGCGCACGTATCTTCGAATCGGTGTCGAAGGAGGCGTGGCAGCAGTGGGTGAAGTACCAGACCATGCTGATCAACGAAAACCGCCTCAGCCTGATGGACCCGCGCGCACGCAAGTATCTGGCGGAACAGATGGAAAAGCACTTTTTTGGCGAAGGTGCGGACCAGGTCACGGGCTTCGTGCCGCCGGCCGCCTGATCGACACAGTTCTTCACGGGGGCCGTCCGGGGTGCGTGATAGCTTTTCATCATGACTGTATCCACCCGCCTGTCCAGCGTCCTGCAGGGGCCGCGTTGCTGTCCGTATTGCCTCAGCAGCAACACGAAGGACTCCAGCTGGAAGAACTCGGACGAGAAGGCCGGACGCTTCTGGCTCAAGCCGGTTCGTTGCCGCAACTGCCACAAGCGCTTCGTCCGCTTCCGGCGCATTCCGCTCGCGGCGGTCGGCGGCGCACTTGCGCTCGGTCTGGTGGTGGCCATCGTCGTCACCGTCCAGGGTGTCGAGACGCGCACGCCCACCGAGCACGAACAGCTCATTGCTGAACTGGAGCCGCTGGAGGCGGAGCGTCTGCGCGCCGAAACCGGTAACCCTGAAGCGCAGTACGCCTACGGGATGATGCTGGCCCAGGGCGGGACCGGCGAAGCGACGGATATTGCGGAATCTGTGAAGTGGCTGGAGAAGGCGGCCGAACAGGGGCACGCGCGGGCGCAGTACGAACTGGCGCTGGCGCTGAAACTCGGCCGCGGCACGTTGCAGGACTATTCGGCCGCCGGCAAGTGGTTCCGCACCGCGGCGCGCAGTGGTCATGTCGGCGCGCAGTACCACATGGGCCGGCTGCACCGCATCGGCGAGGGTGTCTCGCTCGATCTGGTGCGTGCCTACGCGTGGTTCAATCGTGCCGCCGCGCAGGGCCACGGCGCAGCGCGTGGGGCGCGGGACGAAATCGCGGCGTCGCTGAAGCCGGAGCAACTGGCGTTGGCGCAGCAGCTGTCGCGCGCATCCGAAATTCCCGACAGTGATGACCCGCTGCCCGAACTCGCAAATTCAACCGCATCCGGAGACGGCGAGGCACCCGCAGCCGCGTCGCCGGCCGGCACACCGCGCTAGGGGCCGTTGCCATTGAATCGGCGCCGCAAGCGCGGTTCGCGATTCAATGTCAGCAGACTCCAGGTCAATCGGCAGCTGCGGCGGCTTCCATCGCGGCCAGTCCGGCGTGGCGGACGTCGGTGCCCTTCACCATGAACACCACGTACTGCGCCATGTTCTTCGAATGGTCGCCGATGCGCTCGATCGCCTTGGCGATGAACAGCAGATCGAGGCCGCAGGAGATGGTGCGCGGGTCTTCCATCATGAAGGTGATGAGCTGACGCATGATGGACTTGAATTCGGCATCCACCTCCTTGTCCTGACGCACCACCTCGGTGGCACTGGCGAGGTCCATGCGTGCCAGCGCGTCCAGCGTGCGGCGCAGCATGTCGACCGCCATCGAAGCCGCGTGCCGCAGTTCGACGCGCGGTACGAAGATGGCCTCTGATTCGAGGATGTGACGCCCCATCTTGGCGATCTTCTTCGCCTCGTCGCCGATGCGCTCCAGATCGGTAATGGTCTTCACCACCGACATGATGACGCGCAGGTCGCTGGCGGCCGGCTGGCGCTTGGCAATCAGGTGATTGCAGGCGTCGTCCAGCTCGATCTCCATCGCATTGACCTTCTTGTCGTTGGCGATCACTTCTTCGAGCAGCGGCAGATTGCGCTCGATCACGCCGCGCATCGCATGCTCGATCTGCTGTTCGATCAGGCCGCCCATCTGCAGCAGGCCGGTGCGCACGCTTTCGAGTTCGGCATCGTAGCGTTTGGAAATGTGTTCGCTCATGACGTCAGGTCCTGAAGGATTTAATGGGGTTCGACCCCGTGCGGGCGGCGATGTTCAGGCGTGCAGCGTGCGCACGCCGTCGGCCGACGACACCAGCGCAACATCGGCGCGCCGGCGGGCGAACAGCCCGTTGGTCACGGTACCGGTGAGGTGGTCGAGTTCGCTCTCGAACAGCGCCGGTTCGGCGATCTTCAGTCCTGCAACGTCCAGGATGAGGTTTCCGTTGTCGGTGACGAAGCCCTCACGCAGCTTCGGCACGCCGCCGAGCTTGGCCAGTTCTCGTGCGACCAGGCCGAGTGCCATCGGAATGACCTCGATCGGCAGCGGGAAGCGCCCCAGCATGTCGACGCACTTCGAGCTGTCGGCGATGCAGACGAAACAGTCGGATGCGGCGGCGACGATCTTCTCTCTTGTCAGCGCCCCGCCACCGCCCTTGATCAGGTTGAGGCCGGGGTCGATCTCGTCGGCGCCGTCGACATAGACCGGGATGCGGCGGCCGGAGGCGATCGCCTCGTCCAGCGTCAGTACCTTGATGCCATGGCCGCGCAGGCGGGCGGCGGACGCTTCCGAACTGGCGATCGCGCCGGCGATCTCGATCTTCTCGGCAGCCAGCAGGTCGATGAAGTGGTTGGCGGTGGAGCCGGTTCCCACACCGAGCAGGTCGCCCGGTATGACGTGGGGCAGGGCGGCGCGGGCGACGGCAATCTTCAGTTCATCGGCGGTCATCGAACGGAGTCCTCGGTATTCAGGCGGCCTTGCCATCGTCGTGGATGAAGGCCTTGTACGCAAGATGCGGGATCAGCAGGTGCAAAGGCATTCTAAGCCAGTGGCTGCGTGCATAGAGGATCTGCCGGCGCGCGCGACGCCACGGCGAATCGCTGCTCGGGTGCAGCGGATACATCGATGCGTCTATCAGGTGGTCGGTCAGCGCACCGGCCGGTCGGGCTGCCAGGCGCCTGCGGCATTCGGTCGCGACCGCATCGGGAATGTCGGTGGCGAAGATCCGCTGCGCGAAACGCAGCGCCAGCAGCACCGGATACTCGAGCTGCTGCGCGCGCGCGCGCGGCAGCAGCGCGGCCCAGAATCCGGCTTCCGGCGAAAACTCGACCAGCAGGCAGTGCAGGTCGTAGAGGTCGCGCAAGCCCTTCTGCAACTCGCCGAAGAACAGGTGGCAGGCCGAGTGCATCACCATGTCGACCGGCGACAGCACGTGGAACACGTCCGGGCAGTGCGGCACGACGACCGGACGCGCGTCGGCGATCAGCTGTGCCGCGTCGGGGATGTGGCCGGAGGTCGGCGGCACGATGGTGTGGTGCAGGTCGATCACGGTGCCGCGCGTCATGTGCTCGATCGGCGGCAGTTCGTGCATCCACTCCCGGTAATAGCGCTGGTCGTAGGAATTCAGGTGAGTCGGGCGCCAGCCACAGCGAAACAAGCCGCCTTCGGCGCGCTCGATGATGCCCTTCGCCACCATCAGGTCGATGTCGTTGAACAGGCGCGAACGCCCTGCGCGCAGACCGGCGACTGCATATGCGGCCCCCTTGAGCAGCAGCACAGGCTGTTCGAGCGACTGCAGCGCGTCGCCGATCACCGCCAGTTCCTGCAGCAGCGAATCGCGGTGCAGTGCGGCGATGCGCAGCGCGGCATCGAGATGGAAGCGCACCTGCGATGGGGCACTTTCGAGGCGCCCGGCGTCATGCAGCCGCTCGGCCAGTTGTCCGAGCAGATCGCTGGTGCGCGCCTGCCCGATCAGGGCTTCCCAGTCGCGCGCGTCGAAGCGTTCGGTGAATTCGGGTGTGGCGAGTGCTCTCGCCAGGTGGGTGTCCGTCTGTCGGCTCATGTTCCGGTCGGGGCGCAGCGGCCGGCGGTGCCGGCCCGCCTCAGGCGCTACGCGTGCAGATCGATTCGAGTGCCGGCACGATCTGGTCGAGCGAGCCGTAGCGCGCAGTGTAACCGTCGCAGCCATCGACCAGACGGCCCATCGTTTCGAAGCCGGTGACACCGAGACGCGGATAGTTGAAGGAATTGCTCACCAGCTGCATGAAGGTGTGCGCCTTGCCGTGCGCTTCGATTTCCAGCGCATGACCGGCAGCGAACTGCGGAAACAGGATCCAGCGCGGCTGCACCGGTGTCAGCGCTGCCTCGACGCTGGCACGCGGCGCGCGCATGTGCGCCACGGTGCCCTTGGCGGTGTCGTGGGCGATCGGGCCGATCACCGGCTGGCCCGGGAGCTGGCGGACGATGTCTATCGACTGGTTCTTCAGGCTGACCGGTCGCGGCAGCGGCATCAGCAGACCGTCGTCGAGGCCGATCATTGCCAGTTCGTCCGACAGCAGACGCCAGCCGCGCAGCGCCAGTGCCGCGCACAGCGTGCTTTTGCCCGAGCCGGGTGGAGCGGCCATGATGAGGCCGAATCCGTCGCGTTCGAGCACGGCGGCGTGGATGATGAGGTAGTGCTGGGCGTGGTTGGTGAACACCCAGTTCAGGCCCCATTCGAGCATGGCGACCGCCTGATTGCCGGGCAGCGGCTTGAAGGGCTGCATGCCCTCGAAGCGGAAGATGGCCTGCGGACGCAGGTAGCGGCGTAGCCCGCTGCTGCGTAACTCGACCGGGTAGTCGCAGAAATCGTCCGCCGTCGCGACCGGGTAGTCGGAGTACAGCGCCTGTAAGCCGTCGGCGACCGAATCGAAATTGGAGCGTATGCCGGCAACGAATCGTCCGAGCTGCAGCCGCAGACCGTCAGGGCTGTGCAGTCGCCGACGCAGTTCGGATCGCGTCAGCGTGGAAAGGTGGGGGCGTTGCGACACGGAGGGCTCAGTCTGCCGCACGCACGATGCCGTATCGAGCGAGTGCGTCCAGCAGTTCGGGGAGCGCCACGTCGTCTGCCGGCTGCAGGGTCGCCAGCACTGAGGCGTCGGCAGGGCCGGCCTTCAGGCGGGCGACGATGGCGCCGGCACGGGGCGCGAGCAAGCGGGTGGTAGCGGTTCGAGCGTCGTACAGAACCACGCCGTCAGGCCAGCTCAGTACCGACATGGTCTCCGGCGTCACCAGAGACCACAACCCTGCCGTCACGCGACGATCAGCCGTTCTGGCCTTCGCACCACACGCCGGACTTGTAAACATCGACCTTCGTGATGAAGGCTTCGAGGGCGCTCACGCCACCACTGAAAGCGGTCTGGAAGGCGGCGATCACCGCCTCGGGTGACTGCATGCCAATGACCGGGTAGCGGTTTCCGTAGTACTGCGCATTGAGCAGCGCCGCCACGGCGTGGAAGGCGCAGGTCTGCATGTTGCTGATCTTGTTGGTCGGGCACCAGCCGCCGCTCATGGTCTTGTCGTAGATCACGCCGGTCTTGTCGATGCCGTCGCGCAGCGTTTCGTTCTTCGACGGCTTGAAGAAGGCTACGCCGAACACGCTGTTGAAGTACTGACCTTGCGCATAGATGAAAGGGATGAGGTCCGGGTTTTCCCAGATCTTCTTGCCGTTCCGGTTGCCCCAGAAGCCCGGGCTGCAGCCGCAGGGGCGGGGTGTGCCTTCACGCGACAGATTGCCGGAGGCGATTTCCGAGCCGGTGCAGGTGCCCCAGGTGCTGGTGCCGAAAGCGGAACGGCTCGCCACCGACAGCAGCACACCGGCGCCCGCTGCACCGCCGCGGGTCAGACGCCGCCGTGCGGCATCCACTTGCTCAGTCTGCGGGGAGGGGGTTGCGTCGGTCTGACTGTTCTTGTCGAGCTCATTCATTTGATTTCACCGATAAGGCACGTTGCCGCGGATGTTAGCGCGCTTGTCCATGCTGGCGCGCCGACTTGATCACGGCGGCCTGAGGATGCGCAGCTTGCGTCAGGCGATCGTTGGATAGCCGATGACTAGCAAGAAGCGGACCGCTTGTGATTTTTCCATGCAAGTGAATGATTGGGCGTGTGTTTTCAGATTTTTTCAATCATTCCGCCGGGGCTTGTCGGGGGGACTGTAAATTTCGCCGACGGCCGCTGCCGGGCGGCCTGCAAGGCTTGCCCGGCAGCGGGTCGGACGCGCAGCAGCGCTGCGTCAGCGGCGTACCGGCGGCAGGTCGGTACAGCTGCCTTCGGCCACTTCCGCTGCGAGGCCGATCGACTCGCCCAGCGTCGGGTGCGGGTGGATGGTGTGGCCGATGTCGACCGCGTCCGCGCCCATCTCGATGGCCAGTGCCACCTCGCCTATCATGTCGCCGGCCGACGTGCCGACGATGCCGCCACCGACGATACGGTGGGTTTCCGCGTCGAAGATGAGCTTGGTGAAGCCTTCGTCACGGCCGTTGGCGATCGCCCGTCCGCTGGCCGCCCACGGGAATTTGCCGACGGTCACCTTGCGGCCCTGGGCCTTCGCTTCGTCCTCGGTCAGGCCGACCCAGGCGACTTCCGGGTCGGTATATGCGACCGACGGAATCACGGTGGCGTCGAAGTGGCGCTTGTGGCCGGCGATCACTTCCGCTGCGACGTGGCCTTCGTGCACCGCCTTGTGCGCCAGCATGGGCTGGCCGACGATGTCGCCGATGGCGTGGATGTGGGCGACGTTGCTGCGCATCTGGCTGTCGACCGAGATGAAGCCGCGCTCGTCCACCTGCAGTCCTGCGGCCTCGGCATTCAGCTTGCGACCGTTCGGCGAGCGGCCGACCGCGACCAGCACGCGGTCGTAGGTCTGCGGTTCGGCCGGCGCCTTGGCGCCCTCGAAACTCACCTTGATGCCTTCCGCTGTTGCCTCGGCGCCGGTCACCCGGGTGTTCAGCATGACCGCGTCGAAGCGGTGGGCATTCTTCTTCTCCCACACCTTGGCGAGGTCGCGGTCGGCGCCCTGCATCAGGCCGCCGGTCATTTCGACCACGTCGATGCGGGCACCCAGCGTCGAATAGACGGTGGCCATTTCCAGCCCGATGATGCCGCCGCCGATCACCAGCATGCGCTTCGGAATGTCGGCCAGCAGCAGTGCGCCGGTCGAATCGACGACGCGCGGGTCGTCCGGCATGAAAGGCAGTTTCACCGCCTGGCTGCCGGCGGCGACGATGCAGTGGCCGAACTTCAGCACTTTCTTCTCGCCGGTTTCAGCCTTGCCGTCGCCGGTGGTCAGTGCGATCTCGACATGATTCGGATCGACGAAGCGGGCGGTGCCGCGCAGCACTTTCACCTTGCGTGCCTTGGCCATGCCGGACAGTCCGCCAGTCAGCTTGCCGACCACCTTGTCCTTCCAGCCGCGCAGTGCGTCGAGGTCCACTTCGCGCGCACCGAACTTGATGCCGTGCGCGGCCAGCGCTTCGGCCTCGTCGGCCACCGCCGCCACGTGCAGCAGGGCCTTGGACGGAATGCAGCCGACGTTCAGGCAGACGCCGCCCAGCGTGGCATAGCGCTCGACGATCACCACGTCCAGACCGAGGTCGGCGGCGCGGAAGGCGGCCGAATAGCCGCCGGGGCCGCCACCGATCACCAGTACGGCGCAGCTTTCATCGACCTTGGCCGGTGCGCTGCCGGTGGCGGTCACCGCAGCGACGGCTGCGGCCTGTGCAGGGGGCGGTGCCGCGGATGCAGCGGCCGGTGCTGGCACAGCTGCCGCTTCGGCTGCGCTAGCGGCTTCCATCGTCAGCACCACGCTGCCTTCCGATACGCGGTCGCCCACCTTCACCTGCAGTTCGACGATGCGGCCGGCCTGCGGCGCCGGGATGTCCATCGTGGCCTTGTCGGACTCCAGCGACATCAGCGGCGCGTCGGCCTCAACCGTGTCGCCCGGCTTCACCATGATTTCGATGATGGGCACGTCCTTGAAGTCGCCGATGTCGGGGATTTTTACAGTCAGTGTGCTCATGTTCTGCTCCCTTACATCAGCACGCGACGCATGTCGGCCAGCAGCGCGGCGACATGGGCATTGAAGCGGGTGGCCGCAGCGCCGTCGATCACGCGGTGATCGGCGGTCAGCGACAGCGGCAGTACCAGGCGCGGCTGGAAGGCCGAGCCGTCCCACACCGGTTTCATCGTGCTGCGGCTGACGCCGAGGATGGCGACCTCCGGCGCATTGATGATGGGCGCGAAGCCGGTGCCGCCGAGGCCACCGACGCTGGAAATCGTGAAGCAGGCGCCCTGCATTTCCGCGGCAGAGAGCTTGCCGTCGCGCGCCTTCGTCGCCAGCTCGCCGCATTCGGCCGCCAGCTGCGCCACGCCCTTCTTGTCGGCGTCGCGGATGACCGGCACCACCAGTCCGCCCGGCGTGTCGGCGGCGAAACCGATGTGGCAGTACTGCTTCATGATCAGCGCCGGCTCTTCCGCCTGCAGGTCGATCGAGCTGTTGAACTCGGGGAATTTCTTCAGCGCCGAGCACACCGCCTTGATGATGAAGGCCAGCATGGTCAGCTTGACGCCGGCCTTGGCCTGTTCCGCATTGATCTGCTGGCGGAATGCTTCGAGGTCTGTGACGTCGGCGTCCTCGTGGTAGGTGACCGCCGGAATCATGGCCCAGTTGCGCGCGAGGTTGGCCGCCGACAGCTTGCGGATGCGCGACAGCGGCTTGCGTTCGATGTCGCCGAACTTGGTGAAATCGACCTTGGGCCAGGGCAGCAGATCCAGTCCGCCTCCGCCGCCGGTCGCGGCCTGCGCGGTGGCCGGCGCCTGCAGCGCGCCCTTGACGAAGGCGTTGATGTCTTCGCGCGTGATGCGGCCTTTCGGTCCGCTGGCCTTCACTCGGGCGAGATCGACGCCCAGTTCGCGCGCGTAGGCGCGCATCGACGGGCTGGCGTGTGCCTTCTTGCCGCCCACCAGTTCGGCGGCGATGTCGGCGGCGCTGGGCAGCGCGACCGCGCCAGCGGCCGGCGTGTAGTCGCCGCGGGCCGACTGCGTGGTCGTGGCGGGCGCGGCACCGGCGACCGCGACTGGAGCGGCGACCGGTGCGGCGGCGACAGCCGCTGTCGGAGCCGGCGTCACGGCTGCCGCAACAGGCGCCGGAGTGGGTGCAGGTGAGGGCGCTGGCGCGGCAGCGGGAGCAGCGGCGGGCGCTTCGCCCACCTCCATCGTGCCGATCACGCTGCCCTGCGACACGCGGTCGCCGACCTTGACCGTGATCTGGCCGATGACGCCGGCGTGCGGCGCCGGAATGTCCATCGTGGCCTTGTCCGATTCGAGTGATACCAGCGGCGCGTCGGCCTCGACGCGGTCGCCGGGTTTGACCATCACTTCGATGACGGGGACATCGGAGAAGTCGCCGATGTCGGGTACTTCAATATTGATCGTGCTCATTCAAGCCTCGCATTCGATGCGGCCGCGCACAGCGCGACCGGGGCGTGGGTGTTGAAGGCCGACCGCCGAACGGCGCCGACAGCTCCGGTCGCCGCGGATGAAGATCATGAAAGGTCCTCATCCGCGGCGACCAGCGTGTCGGCATCGATCCGCGGTCCGCTTCTTCCGACTCAGACGTACAGCGGGTTCGGCTTGGTCACGTCCAGACCGTAGCGCGCGATGGCTTCCGCCACCTTCGCCCGGTCCAGCGCACCGTCGTCGGCCAGCGCCTTCAGCGCCGCTACCGTCACCCAGTGTCTGTCCACCTCGAAATGCGAGCGCAGTGCCTCGCGCGTGTCGGAGCGACCGAAGCCGTCGGTACCCAGTACGACGTAACGGCGCGGCACATAGGCCCGGATCTGCTCGGCGAACAGGCGCACGTAGTCGGTCGCCGCGATCACCGGACCGCGCGTGTCGCGCAGGCAGTTCTCGACATGCGAGGCGCGCGGCGTTTCCAGCGGGTTGAGCAGGTTCCAGCGTGCGCAGTCGGCACCGTCGCGGGCCAGCTGCGTGAAGCTCGGGCAGGACCACAGATCGGCTTCCACGCCCCAGTCGTTCTTCAGCAGGTCGGCGGCGGCGATCACTTCGCGGAAGATGGTGCCGCTGCCGGTCAGCTGCACGCGCGGTCCATTGGACGCGGCGCCGCGGCGGAACAGGTACATGCCCTTCAGGATGTCCGCTTCGGCACCATCGGGCATCGCCGGGTGCTCGTAGTTCTCGTTCATCACCGTCAGGTAATAGAACACGTCCTCCTGCTCGGCCATCATGCGGCGCAGGCCGTCCTGCACGATGACGGCGACTTCGTACGAGAAGGTCGGGTCGTAGCTGATGCAGTTCGGCACCGCGCCGGACCACAGGTGGGAATGGCCGTCCTCGTGCTGCAGACCTTCGCCATTCAGCGTGGTGCGACCGGCCGTGCCGCCGACCAGGAAACCGCGCGAGCGCTGGTCGCCGGCGGCCCAGATCAGATCGCCGATGCGCTGGAAGCCGAACATCGAATAGAAGATGTAGATCGGGATCGTTGCCACGCCGTGCACCGAGTAGGCGGTGGCGGCGGCGATCCAGTCGCTCATGCCACCGGCCTCGTTGATGCCTTCCTGCAGGATCTGGCCGGTCTTCGATTCCTTGTAGAACATGAGCTGGTCGGCGTCCTGCGGCACGTACTTCTGGCCTTCCTGGTTCCAGATGCCGATCTGCCGGAACATGCCTTCCATGCCGAAGGTGCGCGATTCGTCAGGCACGATGGGCACCACGCGCTTGCCGATGTGCGGGTCGCGCAGCAGGATGTTCATGATGCGCACGAAGGCCATCGTGGTCGACAGTTCGCGACCTTCGCCGGACGCCTTCAGCAGCGCGTCGAAGGCCGACAGCGGAGGCACCTCCAGCGGCTCGGCCTTGGAACGACGCTGCGGCAGGTAGCCGCCGAGCGCCATCCGACGCTCGCGCATATAGGCCACTTCCTTCGAGTTCTCGTCGAACTTCAGATAGGGCAGCGATTCGAGTTCGCTGTCCTTGATCGGCAGGTCGAAGCGGTCGCGGAATTCGCGCAGCGATTCCAGATCGACCTTCTTCTGCTGGTGCGAAATGTTCTGCGCCTCGCCCGAGCCGCCCATGCCGTAACCCTTGATGGTCTTGGCCAGGATGACGGTGGGCTGGCCGGTGTGGTTCACCGCCGAGTGGTAGGCGGCATACACCTTGTGCGGATCATGACCGCCGCGGTTCAGGCGGAAGATGTCGTCATTGCTCCAGTTGGCGACCATGGCCGCCAGTTCCGGATACTTGCCGAAGAAGTGCTCGCGCACATAGGCGCCGTCGCGCGCCTTCATGGTCTGGTATTCGCCGTCGACCACTTCCATCATGCGCTGCGCCAGCAGGCCGGTCTTGTCTTGCGCCAGCAGCGGATCCCAGTAGCTGCCCCACAGCAGCTTGATCACGTTCCAGCCCGCGCCGCGGAAATCGCCTTCCAGTTCCTGGATGATCTTGCCGTTGCCGCGCACCGGGCCGTCGAGGCGCTGCAGATTGCAGTTCACGACGAAGATCAGGTTGTCGAGCCTCTCGCGGGCGGCCATCGCGATTTCGCCCAGCGTCTCCGGCTCGTCGGTCTCGCCGTCACCGATGAAGCACCACACCTTGCGGCCTTCGGTGTTGGCGATGCCGCGGTCCTGCAGGTACTTCATGAAGCGGGCCTGGTAGATGGCCTGCAGCGGGCCCAGACCCATCGACACCGTCGGGAACTGCCAGAAGTCCGGCATCAGCCACGGATGCGGATAGCTCGACAGACCTTTGCCGCCGACTTCCTGGCGGAAGCTGTCGAGCTGGGCCTCGGTCAGGCGGTCCAGCATGAAGGCGCGGGCGTAGATGCCGGGGGCCGAGTGGCCCTGGAAGTAGATCAGGTCGCCGCCGTGGGTCGGGCTGGGCGCGTGCCAGAACCAGTTGAAGCCGACGTCGTACAGCGTGGCGCTGGAGCCGAAGCTGGCGATGTGGCCGCCGACATTGGTGTCCTTGTTCGCGCGCAGCACCATGGCCATCGCGTTCCAGCGGATGTAGCTGCGGATGCGGTGTTCGATCTCGTAATCACCGGGGGCCTGCACCTGCTTGCCGGCCGGTATGGTGTTTACATAGGCGGTGGTGGCCGAGTACGGAATGTTGATGCCGGCGCGCCGCGACAGCTCGGTCAGCCGCTCGATCAGGTAATGCGCACGCTGCTCGCCGGCGTGTTCGATCACGCCTTCCAGTGCGTCGAGCCATTCCTGGGTTTCGACGGCGTCCGGGTCGGAAGCGAGCAGGGGATTGGGTAGTGCAGACATCCAGGCTTTCTCCTCTTTTTTGATCGAGCCGTTCGATCAGATGCACCGCCGATGCACAACCCGGCCGGGGCATGGAGCCCGCCCGGGGTCGTCAGCGTGCCGGGCGAAGAGAAGCTCGTCCGAGGCGCCTGTCCGTCTGCGCATGGGTGATGCAAGTGTCGACAGCTCTGAAGCGGCAGCGGGTAGCTGCCATGGCAGCGTCGAACGCAGGGATCGCCCGCGTCGACGTGTCGCAATTATGGACACCCCCCGGACTTGCCGCCAGTGGTGGAAAACCGAAATCCGGTCGTCAGGCCGCAAAAAAGCGGGCAACTCCGGGGCCGGAGTGCCCGCAACCGAGGAGACCGTCTGGTCTTGTACAAGACCCGGATGGCGTACGACGGGTGAGGGATCGCCTCACCCGGATCGCGCGTCAGCCGTGCTGTATGTAGGCCACGTGGGTTTCCGTGTACTCGTACAGCCCGTGCTTGCCGTCGGCACCGCCTATGCCCGACTTGCGGCGGCCGGCGTGGAAACCCTGCATCGCTTCGAAGTTCTCGCGATTGACATAGGTTTCACCGAACTGCAGGTCGCGGATCGCGCGCATTGCAGCATTCAGATCGCGCGTATAGACCGACGAGGTCAGACCGTAGTCCGACGCGTTGGCGTGGGCCACCGCTTCGTCCAGATCGTCGACCAGCTGCACCGGCAGCACCGGGCCGAAGATTTCCTTGCGCATGATGTCCATGTCGGCGTGGCAGTTGATCAGCACGGTGGGTTCGTAGTGATAGCCGGACGCGCGGTCGGCGATCTGGCCGCCGAGCACGCACTGGGCGCCGTCGCGCTTCGCCTGTTCGACCATGGCGGCGACCTTGTCCAGGCCTTCCTTGTTCACCAGCGGGCCCATGTCGATGCTCTGGTCGGCGATCGGGTCGCCGTAGCGGGTCGCCGCCATCTTCGCGGTGAGCTTGGTGATGAACTCGTCGGCCACTGCGCGCTGCACGTAGATGCGCTCGGCGCAGTTGCACACCTGTCCGGTGTTGATGACGCGCGAGGCGGTGATCGCGGTCGAGGCGAGATCGAGGTCGGCGTCGGCCAGCACGATGGCCGGCGCCTTGCCGCCCAGTTCCAGATTGACGCGGGTCAGGTTGCGACCGGCGGCCTGCATGATGCGGCTGCCGGTCTCCACGCTGCCGGTGAAGCTCACCATGTCGATGGCACGGCTGCCGGTCAGCGCGGCGCCGGTGGTTTCACCGCGGCCGCCGACCAGATTGAACACGCCGCGCGGCAGTTCGGCGGCATGTACCAGCTTGGCGAACAGGAAGGCGTTGAGCGGTGTTTCCTCGCTCGGCTTGATCACGATGGTGTTGCCGGTGACCAGCGCTGGCGCCATCTTGCGGGCGATCAGGAAGAGCGGGAAGTTCCACGGCAGCACGCCGGCAACCACGCCGACCGGCTTGCGCAGCAGGAATATGCTTTCGCCCGGGCGGTCGCTGGTGAGCACCTCGCCCTCGATGCGGCGTGCCCATTCCGCCATGTAGTCGAGGTAGTCGGCAGTGAAGTCGACCTCGACCCGCGCCAGGCCCAGCGTCTTACCCTGTTCGAGCGTCAGCAGGCGCGCCATCTCCTCGCGCACGCCGCGCAGGCCTTCGGCCACCTTGCGCAGATGTGCGGCGCGCTGGATGGCCGGCAGCTTCGCCCACTGCGGCTGTGCCGCACGGGCGGCGGCGATCGCTCGCTCGACCGCGGCGACGCCGGCTTCCGGCACCGTGTCGAGCAAGGCGTGCGTGGCCGGATTGAACACCTCGATGCGGGTGGCGACGTCGGCCTCGTCGAAGCGACCGTCGATGTAATTGTGATGGGTACTCATTGCAGCTTCTCCTTGGGACGGAAATCAGGCGGCACGCGTCATGCGTTTGCCGAAGGACTCGGACAGGTAGCCGAAGGTGAGCCCGGCGACCCAGGTGAGGCCGACGAACAGCGCCTTCTCGAAGGTGTCGCCGGTGGCGCCGAAATAGGTGGCCGCGCCGAGGAAGGCGGCCGGCGTGTACGAGAGGGCGGCGACGTCGGCCATCGCCACCAGCACGAAGGCCAGCACCGCGACCAGCAGCGCCAGCGCCGGCAGGCTGCCGCCGGCCAGCGCGACCAGCCACATCGTGCCGGCCGTCAGCACGACGCCAGCCAGCGCAGCGAAAGCCGACTTGCCGAGCGCCTGACTGCCGCCGCCGGCAGCGAAGAAGGTGGCCCAGGCGACGAAGCCTATCCACGGGTTCAGCTGCAGGTTCGGCATGCCGATGCTCAGGCAGACCCACAGTGCGACCAGCAGCGCGATGCTCAGTGCGAGTGCGTGCAGCAGTTTCATTTGATGCCTCCTTGAGTGAGGCTGGAGGCGCGCCGCGGCACGCCTCCAGCCGGGACTTACCAGACGTAGGCGTACTTGATGTTGATGCTGTTGTTGACCGGCCGGTTCTCGCCCTCGATGCCGTGCGAGTAGCGCAGCGCGATCGACTGGTTGCCGTAGTAATGGAACATCACGCCGAGCGAACCATCGAAGCCCCACGAGTCATCGGCGCCGTTGCGGCCGCTGATGCGCTCGTAGTCGACACCGGCAAACGGCTCCAGCCAGTCGTTCACGCGGTAGCCGAAGCGGTTGTTGGTGTGCCACAGCATGCCCGGGCGATTGCCATCGTCGCGCCGGCTCTGCGCGACGAAGCCCAGGTCGCCGGTCCAGCCGATGCGCTCGGTCAGCGGCACGTACCACAGCAGACTGGACAGGTTCTTCCAGTTGGTGTCGCTGACGTCCTTGTCGCCGATCGGGATCTGCAGGAAGGTCTGGAAACCCAGCGTCGAACCGGGCGTCGGCTTGTACCAGATTGCCGCGCCGGTGATGGTGTCGCCGAAACCGCTGATGTGACGCGCGTCAGGATCGACGGCGTCGCGGTTGCGGATGCCCACCGTCGGCTGGATCACCTCGAAGGCCAGCCCGATGTTGCGGTTCGACTCGGGCGTCCAGAAGCGCACGTACTTCGACAGGCCGATGATCTTCTGCGCGCTGTTGCCGCGCTGACGATCGCCGTCGCTGTCGAACAGCCGGCTGTCGCGCTGCACGGTGGCGTACTGCACGAACACGTTGAACGGCTGGTCGAAGCCGACCGGCAGGTCGTACTCGTGCGGACCGATCACGTCGAAGGTGGTCTGTGCGCTGGCGCTGCCGGACAGCAGCGCCAGTGCGATACCGGCAGCGGAGACGACAGCCTTTGCGGCGCGGATGGGAGTGTTTGCAGCAGTGCTCATGAGGGTATGTCCTTGTTATGGTTTGTCAGGCAGGCGCACGGCAGAGCAGGCGCCCCGGCGGATCACTTTTTGGGCAGCTTGAATACCCAGATCACGCCGCCCTGCGGCACGGTGGTCTTCTTGTCGAGCACCGCGTTGAAGGCGCCCTGCATGCGCTCGGCATCGACGCCCCAGCCGGACTGCACGGCGATGTACTGTTCGCCGTCGACCTCGAAGCTGGAGGGCACGCCGGTCACGCCCGAGTTGGTCGGGAATTCCCACAGCAGCTTGCCGGTGCTGGCGTTGAAGGCGCGGAACTTGCGGTCGTTGGTGCCGCCGCCGAACACCAGGTTGCCGGCCGTGGTCATCAGCGGGCCCCAGTTCATTTCCGGGTAGGTGTGGGTCCACACCTTCTTGCCGGTCTTCAGGTCCCAGGCCTGCACTTCGCCGATATGCACCTTCGACTCCGGCGTCATGCGCACATTGGTGAGCACGTTCTCGATCGACACGCCGAGGTAGAGATCGCCCTTGTTGTACTTGACCGGCTCGCCGGTCAGTTCCGAGCACAGATTGTTCTGCGCCGGGATGTAGAGCAGGCCGGTATGCGGGTTGTAGGCCTCGGGCGGCCAGTCCTTGCCGCCCCACAGCGAGGGGCAGAAATTCACCGTCTTGCCGGTGGCGGGGATGCGCGCCGGGTCGTAGGTCGGGCGGCCGGTCTTCGGGTCGAGCCGGGTGAACACGTTCTGCGTGACGTAGGGCCAAGCATCGACGTAATTCACCTTGCTGTCGGTGCGCTCCAGCATCCACAGATAGCCGTTGCGGCCGGCGTGCACCAGCGACTTCACCTTCCTGCCCTTGTGCTCCAGGTCGATCAGCAGCGGGGCCGACACCTCGTCCCAGTCCCACGAGTCGTTGTGGTGGTACTGGTGATAGCCCTTGAGCTTGCCGGTGTCGACATCCAGTGCCAGCACCGAGTTGGCGTACAGGTTGTCGCCGCTGCGCGTGTCGGCCATCCACGGGCCGGCGTTGCCGACACCCCAGAAGGCGAGGTTGGTGTCCGGGTCGTAGGTGCCGGTGATCCACACCGAGCCGCCGCCGCGCTTGTAGGTATCGCCCGGCCAGGTGTCGCCGCCCGGTTCGCCGGGGCCGGCGATGGTGTAGGTGCGCCACGCTTCCTTGCCGGAGTCGGCATCGAAGGCGGCGACGAAACCACGGATGCCGTATTCGCCACCGGAACTGCCGATCATGATCTTGCCCTTGGCGGCCAGCGGCGCCAGCGTCATGTAGTAGCCGGACTTCCAGTCGGCCACCGCGGTCTTCCACACCTCCTTGCCGGTCTTCGCGTCGAGCGCGACCAGGAAGGCGTCAGTGGTGGCGATGTACACGCGGTCGCCGTACAGCGCGACGCCGCGGTTGGTCGGGTGCAGCTGCTGCAGCTCGTCCGGAATGGTTTTCTTGTAGCGCCAGATCTCCCGGCCGGTCTTCGCTTCCAGACAGATGACTTGGTTGTTCGGCGTGGCGACGAACATGTAGCCGTTGTTCACGATGGGCGGCGCCTGATGCCCTTCGGTCATGCCGGTCGAGAAGGCCCATGCCAGCTGCAGCTTGTCGACGTTCTTGTCGCTCACCTGCTTGAGCGGGCTGTAGCCCCAGCCAGCGTAGTTGGCGCGGTACATCAGCCAGTTCTGCGCCTCCGGCTTGTTCAGCCGCGCGTCGGTCACCGGCGTGTAGGCCGGCAGCGCACTGGCCACCAGCGGTGCGAGCAGTGCCGCCGCGAGGGCGGTCCGCTTCATCATGGTTTTCATGCTTCCTCCTGTGTTTTAGGGCGAAGGTGTGGTCGCGCTTCGTGAGCGCGACCGCTGCTGCAGCCCGGACGCTTCGCCTTGTGACGTCCGGACGGTGTAAAGCGGTATCGCGCGGTCAGCCCTTGCGCACGCCGGGCAGGGAACTGAACGCGCCGGCCACCACCAGCTCGCCGTTCTCGCTCTTCAGCGGCAGCCAGGGCAGCGCGCGTGCGGCCGGACCGGCGGTGACGGCACCGGCCTTCAGCGGGTCAAATTTGGAGAAGTGGCAGAAACAGAACATCGCGCCGCCATTGGCGTCCCACTCGCTGACCTCGCAACCCTGGTGGGTGCATACCGCCGAGTAGGCGAGCACGCCGTCGGCGCTGCGGGCGCGGGTTTCGTCGTCGAGCGACGCCGGGTCGAAGCGCATCAGGATGACTCGACCCAGACGGCTGCCGTCGCGTACCAGCGCATCGGTCGCGGCGAAGGGCAGGGCGCGCACCGGCTTGCTGGCGAGCGGAATGTCGGCGACCTTCAGCGGCTGCGGCGTGTCTTCGTCGTCCATGCGCACCAGGCGGTCGCCCGGCTGCGGCGGCAGGTCGGCCGGCTCGCTGGCCTGCGCGCCACGCAGGCCGCTTCCGAGCATGACGGTGACCGCGATGGCGGCTTTCATTGCATCGCGACGCTGCATGCAGCAGGGGGCGCATGCCTTGTCGGCGATTTTTTTCGTGTTGTCCTTGTCCATGGTCTCCTCGCAGGTTCGGTGTGGCGAACAGCTCTGGAGCGAGCGGCATGCCATGTGCCGGACGCGGCTTCGATATGCGGATGGGCTGTGTTGCAGAGGTGTTTCAAACGACGCAGTGGCGCCGGATTTACCCGCCAGAACGGGGAATTCATCCCGCAGGCGAGCAAGGTCGAGGGCGGCGGGATTTCCCGCTCAGGTGAGACGAAATCTCACTCGAAGTGAGACAAATCCTTGAAATTCAGTGGCTTGCGGGGCTGTTTCGATGCTGCAGTGCAACGGAGATTCCGCTTGAAGCGCGCGGAAGGCGTCTCCTACACTGTCGCGAAAACAGCTGGCGGCGCGACCGCACGGCGATGACGAAAAACGTGTCGGAGGAGGACGGGCCATGCGATTCAGGGACGAGTTTTCGCAACACATGAGGCGGGTCGCCGCGGCGTCGGATGCGCGCGCTGGCGCGCTCGCGCTGGCGGGCGAGGAGCGCATCGCCGATTCCTGGCGGCGCTCGATGGAGCTCTACCGGGTGGATCCCGAAGTGCCGGCGGCGCCGCGCATCCTCAGTGCGGCGGAGGTGCGCGAGCGCTGCGGACGCATCGAATCCTTCCTGCAGCTCGCACGCCTGGGCGTCGGCAAGCTGCACAGCCAGATCAAGGACGCCGGCTACTGCGTGCTGATGACCGACGCCGACGGCAGCACGGTCGATTTCCGCGGCCTGCCGAACATAGATCACGAATTCAAGTCGCGCGGTTTCCGTGTCGGTGCCTGCTGGTCCGAACAGGACGAAGGCACCTGCGGCGTCGGCACGACGCTGGTCGATCGCGCGCCCATCCTGGTGCACAAGGGTGAGCACTTCCGCGCCTACAACATCGGCATCACCTGCAGCGCGGCACCGATCTTCGGTCCCGACAACGACATCATGGGTGTGTTGAACGCCTCGGCGCTCGCTTCGCCCGATGACCGGCGCAGTCAGACGGTGGTGTTCCAGCTGGTGGCGCAGAACGCCCGTTTCATCGAGAACGCCTGGTTCATCGAAGCCAACCGCCACCGATGGACGCTGCAGATCGGCGGCGCCGGCCGCGGGCTTGAACCAGAGCGCAGCTACCTGCTGGCGCTGGATGAGCGCGGCTACGTCGTGCAAGCGAACTTCCTCGCCCACGTCGAACTGCTGGAACACGCCGGCCCGCTGCCGCGCGCCTTCCACGAAGTATTCGATCTGAGCGCGGACGAACTGCTGCGCGCCGCGCACGACCGCCCGGGCATGCCGGTCGCGCTGCGCCGGCTCACGACCGGCCAGGCGCTGTCAGCCATCGTCCGCGTGCCGGAGCAGCGGCGGGTCGCGCGGCGCGTGGCGCAGGGCCGGCACGACTTCTCCACGCTCACCGTGCGCGACACCCGCCTGGTCAGTGACATCCAGCGCCTGAAGCGCATCGTGAACAGCCGTCTGCCCATCCTGCTGCTCGGCGAAACCGGCTCCGGCAAGGAAGCGTTCGCGCACGCCATCCACGCGCAGAGCGAGCGGCGCGACAAGCCCTTCGTCGCGTTGAACTGCGCGGCGATTCCGGAGAACCTGATCGAGAGCGAACTGTTCGGCTACCGCGAGGGCGCATTCACCGGCGCCAAGGCGAAGGGCGAGGCGGGCAAGATCCAGCTGTCCAGCGGCGGCACGCTCTTTCTCGACGAGATCGGCGACATGCCGCTGCCGCTGCAGACGCGATTGCTGCGCGTGCTGGCCGAAGGCGAGGTGCTGCGCCTGGGGGGCACCGAGCCGGAGAAGGTCGATCTGAACGTCATCTGCGCCACCCACCGCGACCTCGAATCGCTGGTCGCCGCCGGTCGTTTCCGCGAAGACCTGTTCTACCGGCTGAATGCCGCCACCTTCACGCTGCCGCCGCTGCGTGCGCGCAGCGACCGGCGCGATGTTCTGCAGCAGGTGTTCGACGAGGAGTGCGCCGCCGCCGGCCGCGACATCGAACTGCCGGTCGTGCTGGCCGACGAGCTGATGACCTACGCCTGGCCCGGCAACATCCGCCAGCTGCGCAACACGCTGCGCTATGCGGTGGCGGTGTGCGAATCGGACACGATGTCGCGCGAGCACCTGCCGGACAACATCCTGCGCGCGCTCGACGAACCGCAACCCGCCGCAGCGCTGCCGCGCAGCGACGCCGAGGCCGACGAGCGGCGACGCATCGTCGAAGCGATGGAAGCCACCGGCTGGCGTGCCACCGAGGCGGCCGCGCTGATGGGCATGCCGCGCGCCACCTTCTACCGCCGGCTCAGCCGCTACGGCCTGGGTCGCGGGCGCTTCCCCAGCCGCTGACGCAGGACATCGCGGCCGCTGTCGGGGTCAAGACCCCTCCCACAGAATCCGGCTCCGACTACGTGTCGGGCGCGATCCCTGTGGGAGCGGCCCTGGCCGCGACGCGGTGGATGCGCGCCGAGGGCTTCGATCCAGGCCGCTGTCGGGGTCAAGACCTCTCCCACAGAACCCGGCTCCGGCCACGTGGCGGGCGCAATCCCTGTGGGAGCGGCCTTGGCCGCGACGCGGCATATGCGTGCCGCGCACTTCGATCCATGCCGCCGCCGCGATCAGGGCATCGCGCCCGCAGCATCGGGCGCCAGCCGCGCCCGCACGAAGTCGATGTGCGCGTACATGGTGTCGCGCGCCTGCTCCGATGCCCGCGTGCGGATCGCTTCCCACAGCGCGAAGTGCTGCTGCCACAGCGCCTCCGCCACCGCGCGGTCGCCGAAGCGCAGGCCAGCGTGGTTCTGCGCCATGTGTTCGCGGTGCAGTGCGAGCAGATTGGCCTGCAGGTAGCCGAACATCGCGTTGTGCGCAGCACTCGCGATGGCGCCGTGCCACACCGAATCGAGCAGCACCTCCTGCGCCTCGTCGTCGTTGCGCCGGGCGCGGCGCAGGCGGTCGATCACGCCACGCAGCATCGCCAGGTCGGCACGCGTCGCGCGCTCAGCCGCGAAGGCAGCCGCCTCGCCTTCGAGTACGCGGCGGAATTCCAGCATGTCCTTGCCGAGGTGCGGGTGTTCGGTCAGCAGCTGACGCCACGGCGAGGTGAGGCCGCCGTGCAGGCGGTCGGTCACGTAGACCCCGCTGCCTACGCGGCTGGCCAGCAGACCGCGCGCGGCCAGGCGCTGCACCGCTTCGCGCAGCGTGCTGCGCGATACGCCCAGCTCTTCCGCCAGTGCGCGTTCGGCCGGCAGGCGGGCGCCGGCGGCATAGCGGCCGTCGAGCAGGCGGCTCTCGAGTTCGCGGGTGGCGCGGTCGGCGGCGGTGGGCGGCATGGTGGCGGGTGCAGGAGAATTGGTCCGACCAATTTTGCCTGAAGCGCGGGCGCCGCGATCATCTTGCTCCATCGCACTCGAGGGTGCCCACCGGAGTTTCCGATGCACGCAGATCGTCCGCCGCGCCCCGATCAGGTCTATCTGTTCGGTACCTGCCTGATCGACCTTTTCGTGCCACAGGCCGGCGTCGATGCGGTACGTCTGCTGGAACGCGAAGGACTGACCGTGCATTTCCCGCGCGCCCAGAGCTGCTGCGGCCAGCCGGCCTTCACCAGCGGCAATCCGGACGAGGCGCGCCGCGTGGCCGCCGCGCAGATTGCGCTGTTCGACCAGCCCTGGCCCATCGTCGTGCCGTCCGGCTCCTGTGCCGGCATGATGCGTCACCACTGGCCGACGCTGTTCGACGACGATCCGGTGCTGCAGGCGCGCGCCCGCGATGTGGCCGGCCGGGTGTACGAACTGGCCGGCTTCCTGGTCGAGGTGCTGCACGTCGACTACTCGGCTGCGAGCGCCGAGCCCGTCACCGTCGGCCTGCACACCTCGTGCAGTGCGCGACGCGAAATGGGTACCCGCGCGCACGGCGTGCAGCTGCTGTCGGCGCTACCCGGCGTCACGCTCGACACGCACGCCAACGAATCGGAATGCTGCGGCTTTGGTGGCGTGTTCTCGCTCAAGCACGCGGACATATCGGGCGCCATCGTGCGCGACAAGGTGGCCAGCCTGTCGGCGGTCTGCGAGCGCTTCGTCACCGCCGACTGCGGCTGCATGCTGAACATTTCGCACGCCGCCGAACACCAGGGCCGGGCGCTGCGCGGGGAACACCTGGCGACCTTCCTGCTGCGCCGGCTGGAGGGCGAAGCATGAGCGCCCGCGAACGCATCCTCGCCCGTCTGCGCGCGGCCGAGCCTGGCGCGCCGGTGATGCCGCCTGACGTGACGGCCTACTACGCGCAGCGACCACGGCTGACGCCGGGCGAGCGGCTGCAGCAGTTGTGTGCGCGACTGCGCGCTTCGCGCGCCGATGTGATGGTGGCGCAGCCGGCCGAGTGGGCGCGCGTTGCGGCCGATGCGTTACACCTGCGCGGCGTGCGTCGCCTGGCACTGAACAGCGACGTGCGCGCCGACGAGCTGGCGGCGGCCTTGCCGCCCGCGATGGAAGCCGTGCGCTTCGACGGACCGATCGAGCGCTGGAAGCAGGACATGTTTGCGACCATCGATGCGGGTTTCACACCGGCCGCTGCCGGCAGTGCCGCCACCGGTGCGCTGCTGCTGAACCACGGCGGCGCGCTGCCGCGCACGCTGTCGCTGGTGCCGCCGATCAGTCTGGTCTGCGTCGATGCGCGCGATCTGTATGACGACCTGCACCATGCGTCGAGCAGCCAGCGCTGGGCCGACGACATGCCGACCAACCGCGTGCTGGTATCCAGCCCGTCGCGTACCGCCGACATCCAGCAGACGCTGGCCTACGGCGCGCACGGCCCGCGCGAACTGGTCGTGGTGGTGATCGCCGACGGAGACTCGGCATGAGTGCGCAGCCCATGCACTTCGTGTCGCCGGCACAGTTCCGCGACCGCGTCAGCGAGGCGCTGGCGGATGACGGGCTGCGCGACAACTTCCGCAGCGCCATGCAGTTCCTGCGTGACAAGCGCGCCAGCCAATTTCCGGACCCGGTCGAAACCGAGGCGCTGCGCGATCTTGGCGAGGCGGTACGCAAGCACGCGCTGGCGCATCTGCCGGCACTATTGGAGAAGCTGGAAGCGAATCTGCAGGCGCGTGGTGTCGAGGTGCACTGGGCGGAAACGCCGGACGAGGCCTGCGCCATCATCCACCGCATCGCAACCGAAGCCGGCGCGACGCGCGTGATCAAGGGCAAATCCATGGTGAGCGAGGAGGTGGAACTGAACCACTACCTCGAAGCGCGCGGCGTCGAGTGTCTCGAATCGGACATGGGCGAGTACATCGTGCAGCTGGCCGGCGAACGGCCGTCGCACATCGTCATGCCAGCCATCCACAAGACGAAGCAGGACATCGCGCGGCTGTTCGAACAGAAGATTCCGGACGCCGGCTATACCGAAGACGTCGATGCGCTGATCCGCACCGGCCGCGAAGTGCTGCGCGAGCGCTTCATGCAGGCCGACATCGGCATTTCCGGCGTCAATTTCGCGATCGCCGAAACCGGTACGCTGTGGCTGGTCGAGAACGAGGGCAACGGTCGGCTGTCGACGACGGTGCCGGACATCCATATCGCGATGATGGGTATCGAGAAGGTGGTCGATACGCTGGAACACGCGATGCCGCTGGCCAGCCTGCTGCCGCGCTCGGCCACCGGTCAGGCCGCCACCACCTATTTCAACCTGATCACCGGTCCGCGTCGGCCCGGCGACCAGGACGGGCCGCGGCGCATGCACCTGGTGCTGCTCGACAACGGTCGCACCCAGGCCTATGCCGACGCCCAGCTGCGCGCGACGCTGCAGTGCATACGCTGCGGCGCGTGCATGAACCACTGCCCGGTCTATGCGCGCGTTGGCGGCCATGCCTACGGCACCACCTATCCTGGGCCGATAGGCCAGATCCTGTCGCCGCACCTGCTGGGGCTGGACGACAGCCGCGACCTGCCGACCGCCTCCAGCCTGTGCGGCGCTTGCGCCGAGGTGTGCCCGGTGCGCATCCCGATCCCGTCGTTGCTGATGCGCCTGCGTACCGAAGCCAATCGCGCGCCTGGCGCCGCGGTGGCGCAGCCGCTGGCCGGGCAGGGCGCGTCGTTCAGCGTCGGGCAGAAGCTGGTGTGGCGCTTCTGGAGCGGCATCTACGCCAGCCCCGGACGTTACCGGCTGCTGCGCTGGGCGGCCACCCGCTTCCGCTGGCTGGCACCGCGCCGGCAGATGGGCTGGACGCAACACCGCACACCGCTGCGGCCGGCCGCGCGCAGCCTGCACGATCTGATGAAGGCGCGCGGACAGCCGCGTTGACCGGCGGCTTCAAGTTTTGGCGCGGTCTGTCGATACCCGGGGGATACCGCTGCCTCCGAGGCCGTCATGATTCCCGTGCGCAAGACCGATGTGGTGCTGGGCAAGCCCCTGCCGTATTCGCTGTACGACCAGAACAACAAGCTGCTGCTGAAAGCCGGCGTCGTGGTGCAGACGCAGAACCAGCTCGACGTGCTGAGCGAGCGCGGTCTGTACCGCGACCGCATGGCGGCCAATCAGGTGCAGGCGCCGTCCAGCATCGTGCCGGACGGCGAGCCGGCGCCGGACAAGGACGGCATCCTGCTCGACCTGGAGGACATCCGGCTGCAGGTCGGCGACCTGCTGCAACTGCAGGGCGTCGCCGCCGACGCACCGCGCCATGCGGTGAAGCTGCTCGGCTACGCGAAGGGACGCAGCGTCATGGTGACGCCGCCGATGGTCGATGGCGCCTACGCGATGGTGAAGCAGGACGCCGCCTTCGTCGTCCGCTTCTTCTCCGGCAAGAGCGTGTACGCCTTCCCGGCGCACGTGCTGAAGATGTCGAACACGCCCTTTCCCTACCTGCACCTGAGCTATCCGAAGAAGGTGCGTGGCATGCGCGTGCGCCGCGCCCAGCGTGCCAGCGTGCGGCTGATCTCGTCGGTCACCGACATGTATGGAGCGCTGTACGCCGGCACCCTGGTCGATATCAGCAAGGGCGGGGCGTTGCTTGCCGCCAAGGCCGCGCTGGGTGAAATCGGCGACCTGTTGCAGTTGAAGTTCAGGCTGCAGTTCGACGACATCGACCAGTTCGTGCATATCAAGGCGGGCATCCGCTCGGTGCGCAGCAATCCGGACTCGGAGGGCGAGGCCTTCGCGCTGCACCACGGGCTCGAGTTCGTCGAAGTGCAGGGCAGCGACCGGCTGGCGCTGTCCGCCTACACCTATCAGAAGCTGATCGAAGCGAGCGACGTGGCCTGAATCTGCGCTTGCGCGGACGAAATGCGGCGCAATGCCGCATCCGGGCGTAACATTCGCGCCGTCCATGCACGGAGCGACGCCATGAAATGCCCGTTCTGCAGCTCCCCCGATACCCAGGTGGTCGAAACCCGCGAAAGCGAGGATGGCGACATCATCCGTCGCCGGCGCCGCTGCGCGCACTGTGACAAGCGCTTCACCACCTACGAGCGGGTCGAGCTGAAGATGCCGCAGATCGTCAAGAAGGACGGTCGGCGCGCCGACTACGATCGCGAAAAGCTGCGCGCCAGCATGATGCTGGCGCTGCGCAAGCGCCCGGTCACCACCGAGTCGGTGGATCTGGCGATGGACCGCATCGAGGAACGCCTGCTCACGATGGGGGTGCGCGAACTGGCCACCGACCGCCTCGGCGAACTGGTGATGCGCGAACTGAAGAAGCTCGACAAGATCGGCTACATCCGCTTCGCCAGCGTCTATCGCAATTTCGAGGATGTCGATGAATTTTCGGAGGTCGTGCGCGAGGTGACCAAGCCGCCGCGCGCGCCGCGCAAGACGGGAGGCTGAATGGCGCACGACGCCTCGCTGGACACCCTTTTCATGGCCCGCGCGCTGAAGCTGGCCGCGCGCGGGATGTGGACCACGTCACCGAATCCGCGCGTCGGCTGCGTGCTGGTGCGCGATGGTCAGATCGTCGGCGAAGGCTGGCATGAGAAGGCCGGGGAGCCGCACGCCGAAGTGCATGCCTTGCGTGCCGCTGGCGACGCCGCGCGCGGGGCGACTGCCTATGTGACGCTGGAACCCTGCAGCCACCACGGCCGCACGCCGCCTTGTGCCGATGCGCTGGTCAAGGCCGGCGTGGCGCGCGTGGTCGCCGCCATGCAGGACCCGAATCCACTGGTCGCCGGCAACGGGCTGGCGCGACTGCGCGCCGCCGGCATCGCTACCGACTGCGGCGTGCTGGAGGCCGATGCGCGCGAACTGAACATCGGTTTCGTGTCGCGCATGACGCGCGGCAAGCCCTGGGTCAGGCTGAAAACCGCGTCGACGCTGGACGGCGTCACCGCGCTGGAGAACGGTGTCAGCCAGTGGATTACCGGCGCCGCGGCCCGGCGTGACGGCCACCGCTGGCGGGCACGCGCCTGTGCGGTGCTGTCGGGCATCGGCACGGTGATCGAGGACGACCCCAGCCTGACCGTGCGCGAAGTCGATACCCCGCGCCAGCCGCTGCGCATCATCGTCGACGCCCGGTTGCAGCTGACGCCGCAGGCGAAGCTGTTCGCCGACATCGAACGTTCACCGCTGCTGGTCGTGTGTGCGTCCGACGACACGCCGAAGGCGCAGGCGCTGCGCGATGCCGGCGCCGAACTGCTGGTGCTGCCGAACGAGGGCGGGAAAGTTGACCTGCCCGCCATGCTCCAGGCGCTGGGCGCGCGGGGCATCAACGAGGTGCACGCCGAATCCGGTCACAAGCTGAACGGCTCGCTGCTGCGCGAGGGCTGTGTGGACGAACTGCTGATGTATCTGGCGCCAACGGTGCTCGGGCGCGGCATGGGCCTGTTCAATCTGGGCCCCTTCGACACGCTGGTCCAGCGCATCGATGTAGACATCCGCGACATGCGGGCGGTGGGCAAGGACTGGCGGCTGCTGGCCCGGCTTAGACCTGCGTCGTAAGCGCGGGCCATCCGGCGGCACTGGTTTCGGCACAGGTTGATGTCGGGGTCAGAAGACCCCTCCCACAGAACACCCCTCCGGTCGCCGATCGGGCGCAGTTACTGTGGGAGCGGCCTTGGCCGCGACGCGGCTGCGGCAAGCCGCCGGCATCGACCCAGGCCGCTGTCGGGGTCAAGACCCCTCCCACAGAACCCGGCTCCGGCCACGAGTCGGGCGTGATCCCTGTGGGAGCGGCCTCGGCCGCGACGTCAGAGTTGGGGAATCAGCCTACCCGGATCGGCACGAACAGCCGGTTGTCGCCGCGCTGGATCAGCAGCGCGATGCGGCCCTTGGCCTTTTCCACCAGTCTCGCCAGTTCTTCCGCGCTGCCGACCGGCTGACCATTTACCGCAAGGATGGCGTCGCCCGGCTGGATTCCCGCCTGTGCGGCCGCGCCGCCGGCGTCGGCTACGACCAGACCGCGGGTGACGCCCAGCTGCTGCGATTCCGCACCGGTCAGCGGACGCACGGCGAGGCCGAGCCGATCGCGTACCGGCCCGCTGTCGCGGCCACCTTCGTCGAGCGCCGTCACCTCGCTGTCGCTCTGTTCGCCCAGCGTCGCGCTCAGGTCGCGTTCCGCGCCCTGACGCCATACCTTCATCTTGACCGTCTTGCCCGGCGCCAGATTGCCGATCACTTTCGGCAGGTCGAAGGAATCGGACACCGCTCGGCCATCGACCGACAGGATCACGTCGCCGGCTTGCAGGCCAGCCTTGTCGGCCGGACCGCCCTGTTCGACGTTGGCGACCAGCGCACCGCGCGCGCGGTCGAGGCCGAAGCTGTCGGCCAGTTCGCGCGTGATCGGCTGGATGCTGACGCCGAGACGGGCGTGCTTGGCACGCCCGTACTGCTTGATCTGATCGGCCACCCGCATCGCCACGTCGATCGGAATGGCGAAGGACAGACCCATGAAGCCGCCGGTGCGCGAGTAGATCTGCGAATTGATGCCGATCACCTCGCCGTTCAGGTTGAACAGCGGACCGCCGGAATTGCCCGGGTTGATCGCTACGTCGGTCTGGATGAAGGGCACCAGTGACTCGTCAGGCAGCGCGCGCGACTTGGCGCTGACGATGCCCGCAGTCACCGTGTTCTCGAAACCGAAGGGCGCGCCGATGGCGGCTACCCACTCGCCGACGCGGGTGGTGTCGGCATTGCCCAGCTTCACGGCCGGCAGGTTCTTCGCGTCGATCTTGATCAGCGCGACGTCGGTGCGCTTGTCGCTGCCGATCACCTTTGCCTTGTACTCGCGCTTGTCGGTGAATTTGACCGTTACCTCTGCGGCATCGGCCACCACGTGTGCATTGGTCAGGATATAGCCGTCGGGACTGATGACGAAGCCGGAGCCGATGCCGCGCGGCGCCGGTCCCTCGCCGCCACGCTGCGGGTTCTGTGGCACCGGGATGCCGAAGCGGCGGAAGAACTCGAACATCGGGTCGTTCGGATTCACCGCCACGCGCGAAGGCTTGCCGATCACGCTGATGTTCACCACCGACGGCGAGGTCTGCTCGACCAGCGTGCTGAAATCCGGAAGACCGGCAACCAGGGGCGCCGTCGTCGGCGCGGTGATCGTCGCCGCCTGAGCAATCTGAACCGGCTTCGACTGCGGTGCCGCTTCTGCGTGGCGCATCCAGTCGACAGTCGTCGCCGTGGCGCCCAGCCCGAAGGCGGTCGCGGTCAGTGCGGCGAGTGCGGTACGAGACAGCTTGATCTTCATCGATGTCCTCTCCTGACGTGTGTTTGCGCGCCTGACAACCTGGCTGAAATGAGTCGGCGCAACTTCTGGGCGAACGATGGAGCGGGCCCGGCGGCGGGCTGTTCCGGCAGCTTTCATCCGGAAACAATCGTCAAGCCGCGGGCCGAGGGTCTGTTGACCGTGACTCGCGCGCCGCAAACGCGGTTCGCGATTCAAGGTCAACAGACCCTAACGCTGTTCAATCTGGGGAGCAAAAACGCCATATCAAGAGTCACACTGCGGTCACACAGTGCTCACAGCACTTGAAAACCCGGGCCTGCGCCGCCAACATGGACGGTCCGGGTCGCCGAAGGCGGGCGCAAGCCGGCCGCCGACCCACCATATATATAAGTACAGGAAGAACATGAAGAGCACTGACACCGGTCGTCCGACCCGCGAGGAAGCCGAAGCGGCCGTTCGCACCCTGATCCGCTGGACCGGCGACGATCCGACGCGCGAAGGCCTGATCGACACGCCGAAGCGCGTGGTCAAGGCCTACGAGGAGTTCTTTGCGGGCTACGCAGAGGATCCGCGCGAAGTGCTGTCGCGCACTTTCGAGGAAGTCGAGGGCTACGACGAGGTGATCGCACTGACCGGCATCCGCTTCGAGAGCCATTGCGAACACCATATGGTGCCCATCATCGGTACGGCACACGTGGCCTATCTACCGGATCGCCGCGTGGTCGGCATTTCCAAGCTGGCGCGACTGGTCGAGGTGTTCGCCAAGCGCCTGCAGATCCAGGAAAAGATGACCGTGCAGGTGGCTGACGCACTGTATGAAGTGCTGCAGCCTCGCGGCGTAGCCGTCGTGATCGAGGCCGCGCACGAGTGCATGACCACGCGCGGCGTGCACAAGCCGGGCGTCGCGATGGTCACCAGCCGCATGCTGGGCGCCTTCCGCGATGACGCGCGCACCCGCCGCGAGTTCTTCGACCTGATCGGCCGCTCCGGCGGCAGCGGCAGCTGCGGCGTCTGAATTCGCACAGTTGTCCGTCTGGCGGACACATGGAGCCCGGGTGCTGATCGGCCCGGGCTTTTTTGTATCCGTGCTCCGTCGAACGACAGCCGGACGTCGATGCCGCGGGTCACGCAGACCGGGCGCACGAGGCGCCACGCCTGCAAATGCCCCGCCACTTTCGCGCGAACTGGCCTTGTTGCGCAAAAACCACAAGACTTGATCCAGGGGCATACGTAATTCAACGCATGGCTTGCGGCCGACTTTGCTGCTTCGGTACAGTCCGCCACACCTTCTGAAGCTCCGAAGGTGTGTAGCCCGGCAGTGCAGCGGCCGCGAGGCCGAATACGATCCGGGCACCCACTATCATCGCAAGAGGAGATTTGCGTAATGTCCAAGAAACTGCTTGCCGCTGCCATCGCCGCAGCGCTCGCCCCGGCCGCCGTCATGGCCGAAGCTTCCAACGTGACCATCTACGGTCGCATCGACTACGGTTTCATGTCGCGTGGTGGTGCTGATAACACTGCTGCTCAAGCTGGTCGTGAAGGTCGCATGAACGATTTCGAAGACGGCATCCTCGGCACCAACCGCTTCGGTTTCAAGGGTTCGGAAGATCTGGGCAACGGTCTGAAGGCTATCTACGAATTCGAATTCGGTTTCAATGGTGACAACGGTACTGCCTTCAGCACCGGCACCTCGAATCGCCACAGCTGGGTCGGCCTGACCGGTGCCTTCGGTACCGCCCTCGGTGGCCGCGTTGATGGCGCCCGTTACTCCTTCGTCGGCAAGTACGACCCGTTCGCAAACCAGACGGTTGCCAACGCCGGTTCGCTGTTCGGCGTGACCTCGGGTCTGGGTCAGGCTGACCGTGCTGACAATGCCGTCGTGTACATCACCCCGGAACTGGCCCCCGGCCTGAAGTTCCTGGCTGCCTACACCACGTCGCTGCTGTCGGAAGCTGGCAACGGCTCCGCTCTCGGCCTCGACGTCGAAACCGGTGACACCCCGCTGTACGCGGTTGCCGCGATGTACGACAACGGCCCGATCAGCCTGCTGCTCGACTACGAAAACCTGAAAATCAAGCGCGGCAACAACCTGACCGGCTCTGATATGGAGTATGACCTGTGGGTCGCAGGTGGTTCGTATGACTTCGGCGTTGTCAAGCTGTCGGCCTACTACGAAAACACGAAGGGTAGCAACAGCGCCAGCCGCGGTGACGTCGCTGGTATCACTGCCCCGACTTCGGATGGCGACGGCTGGCTGATCGGTATCACCGCTCCGGTGACGGCGAACATCAAGCTGAAGGCCAGCTACGTCAAGGCTAACGATGACCGTCAGGCCGAGAGCGACTGCTCGAAGTTCGGTATCGGCGGCGAGTATGCCTTCTCGAAGCGCACGACCGCTTACGCTACCTACGCCAAGATCAACAACGATGATCGCGAAGTTTGCGGCATCTCGAAGAACGCTTCTGGTCAAGCAGGTACCTCGACCGGTGGTGTTTCGGGCAATGCCTACGGCGACTCCGGCTTCAACATCGGTCTCGCTCACACCTTCTAATCGGTTGCCGATCAGAAAGTCGTGCTGAAACGGGCGCCCTCGGGCGCCCGTTTTTCGTTGACCTTTCGTTGCGCAGGTACTCGTTTGACCAGGTTGGTGGTCGAGGTGAGGGGTGACGCGTCAGGTCAATATGCGGGAAGCGAAAGCGGTGCTGCAGGAACCGGTGGCTGCGGCGCTGCGTGGGGCTGAATCTCGCGACGACCGATGGTGTGCTCGACGACTATGCCGAGGGGGTGTATCAGTGCTGCGTCACTGATCAGCTCGCTGGGACCGGTGACTAGACCTGGAGCGACCTCTGGTCGCTGTGAGGTCTTGGCACGTCGCCGGCTTCGATTCAGGCGGCTATCGCGAGCAGTCTCGCTCCCACCAAATCGTTTCTCACCCTGCGTCGAGCAGGATGTCCACGCTGTCCGTCCGCAATTCGGTGCTGTCCTCCTTGCGCCCTATCAGCCGATAGACCACGGTGTCGCCCTTGCCCTTGAGGTAGAGCGTCTGCGGCTCGTGGAAGTCGTAGCGGCTGCGCAGCCGCAGGTAGGTCGCGGTATCGACCTGCACCATGCCGGGCACGCCTTCGGTAGTGATGCGGCTGGCCAGATTCACCGTGTCGCCCCACAGGTCGTAGATGAATTTCTTCTTGCCGACCACGCCGGCGACGACCGGGCCGGTGCCTATGCCTATGCGCAGATCGAGCAATACGCCGGTGCCGGTGGTCTGGTTACGCAGCCAATCGCGCATTTCCAGTGCCAGATCGGCGACCGCCGCCGTGTAGTCGGCGTTTCCGGAATTCAGGCCGCCGGCCACCATGTACGCGTCGCCTATGGTCTTGATCTTCTCCAGGCCACGCGCCTCGGCCTGTTCGTCGAAGCGCGAAAACACGCGGTTCAGCATCGAGAAAACCTGTGACGGCGTCATGCCGGCGGCGACCTGGGTGAAGTTCACGATGTCGGCGAACATGACGCTGACGTCGGCGAAGCCGTCGGCGATGTTCTTCTCGTTCTGCTTGAGACGCTCGGCGACAGGCCCCGGCAGGATGTTCAGCAGCAGTCGCTCCGAACGTTCCTGCTCCTGCTCCAGCAATGTGTGTGCTTCGGCCAGCCGGCGCGCGATGATCTGTTTCTGCTCGATGGCGAAGCGCAGCAGCATGAACACGATGCTGGAGACGGCGAGGAAGTTCAGCGCGAAGAACACGACGCTGGTTTCCACCGGCACCAGCGCGTTGCGGTAAGTCGCGGCGTCGGCGAGGTAGTAGTCGAAGAAGCCGGTCAGCGCGACCAGGAAAGCGTAGGCGAAAAACCAGGCCAGCGCTTCGCGCGCGCCGATGCACAGGATGGCGCCGATCGGAGCGAGCAGGCCCCAGAGCAGGATGCCGCTGGCGGTGATGAAGTTGCCGATCGCCCACTGCGCGACGAAAGGTGCGAACAGGAAGAGCCCGAGCTGCGTGTTGCGGAACAGCCGGAAATTGCCGCCGTACAGGAAGAGGGCAAGGTTGCCCGCGAGCAGTAGCTGATAGGCGAAGGGCAGCGTGGCCGACAGCCGCGGGCCCAGGCTCCAGTAGACCGCCAGCCAGAGCGTAGAGGCGACGCAGACCAGGCCGGTCGCCAGCACCAGCAGCGATTTGTTGAGGCGCTCGTCGGCGCTGTCCGACGGCAGGATGCCGCCGCTGCGCAGGCGCGTGAAGAAGCCGGTACTCATCGCACGGACCCGTAAATATCTGTCGCTGTTAAGAGACGGGTCACGGCAGCTGTCCGGAACTGATCATGCGGCCGAACAGCACGAAGCGCGATTCCCACACCACCAGATCGTCGAATTCGCCGCCCGCCGCGTCCGCGCTGTTGCTGCCTTCCCGCGCATAGAGCGTCTGCGCGGCGTCGTTTGTGGGTTGCGAACTGTTGGCGTCTTCGTCGACATTGGTCGTCGACTCGTCGGCGATCAGCGTGCCGACCGCGGTCGTCGCACCGCGGCCGTTCTCGCCATGCGACCACAGCGCGTAGGCGACCGCCGTCTGGGTGACGATTTCCGAGGGCGTGCCGGCCGCGTCGCGCGCATAGATGCGAATGCTGCCGGTGTCACTGAGCGCGATGCGCCCGGCCGGGCTCTTCACCATTCCGGACGATACGACGTAGCCGAGCCGGTTGCCCCAGCCGTCGAGCCCGCGTACGCCCAGTGTCGTCCACGGCAGCAGGCCGCGTCGGCTGGCGCAACTGCCGCCGGCGCGGCTCTGTTCGGTGCCGTCGGTCGCCGACACGGCGGGGCAGGGCAGCGAGCGATTGGCGACGGCGTAGGCGGTGACCGCCTCGCGCGCCTCGCGCAGCGCGTCCTGCGTTTCGGAGATGCGCGCGCGCAGCATGGCCATCTGCAGCGTACCGATCGCGCCGACGCTGAGCAGCGCGATGATGGTCAGCGCCACCGCGATCTCGACCAGCGTGAATCCGCGCGCTGTCTTCATGTTCCGCTGCACGGGCTGGCGCACGCCGGGAAGACACCGAGCGCGCGCGACACGCTGCCGCCGTCGGCCAGCGTGATGCGTCCGCTGCTGGCGGTGACGCAGACCTGGGTACACCACAGGTTCTGCGTCCACCAGACATGGGTTGGCGTGCCGCCTGCAAGCTGGATGTCGCCAAGCACGCGTGCGCCGGCGGTGGCGAACAGGCGCGGTGTGTCCATGCCGAGCACGCTGTCGTTGAAGCCGTCGTCGCCGGCGAGCAGCGTCACCGCATTCAGCCCGCTGCTGTGCGGGTAAGGCGTGCCGCCGACCGAGACATCCTCCAGGAACTGCGCAAGGTCGCCGCTGCGGCAGCCGGACAGGCCGCTGACCGCGCCGCGCTGCTGGCCGGGCAGCGGCAGTCCAGGCGCGATGACGACCGCTGCCAGCCGGCGACCGGTGGCGCCTTCGGCGTTCACTTCGACGATTTCGCCCGGTGTGGCCGGATTCAGTGCCGGCTTGTCGGCCGACGTGCCGCGCTCGCTGGTCTGGATGTTATTGCTGTAGCGGGGACTGCGGGCGTACCAGAGACATTCCCCGGCGCCGTCGAGCAGCGGGCCGAGGCCCAGCGTGCGCCAGGGCAGGCGGCCGATGTGCGCGCTGCAGTTCAGGTCCGATACACCGTCGTTGTCGAGGTCGGGGCAGGGCAGCGCGCCCGGCGAATTGTCGTGGCTGCCGGCTGCATTGCCGAGCGCACCGTAGGCGACCAGCGCCTCGCGTGCCCGCGCCAGCGCGCGCTCGGTGGCCAGCGCCGCTTCGGCGCCCGGCGGCGACGACAGGGCGCGTGCCAGCGTAGCCATCGCCAGCAGGCCGAGCAGACCGACCGCGATCAGCAATGCGCTGCCCTGCTGACGACGCTTCATCGCGTGCGCCCCGGGCGGATGTCGATGGCGGTACCCGATGGCGTGGCTTCGCCGGCTTCGTCCACCGCCGCCTGCTCGCCTGGACGCAGACGCAGCGGGCGGCCATCGGCGCCCTTCAGTTGCAGCGTGGCGCCGACGGTACGGGCCGGCAGCGCCGACAGTGTTTCGCCATCGGCTGGCGCGCCATTGACGAACCAGGTCGGCGGGCCGGACGAGCGGGTGACGACGCCGTCATGGCGCACGGTGCCGACCTGACGCGGTGCGGTGTTGTCGACCGGCTGACCGCGACGGGCGTCCAGCCGGGCCCGTTCCTCGTCGCTGAAGAAAAGCCTGCCCAGCGGCTGCGCCACAGCGGCGCCGCAGAACGCGACGAGCAGCAGAGCGAGCGCGTGCCGTTTCACGAGCCGGCTCCCTGGCGTGGGCGGAAGGTGATCCAGTCGAGCAGGCAGTCCGCCACCAGCTGTTCCGCCTCACTGGCGACGGCGGCGCGCGTGACGCTGCATTCGCGCACGCGAACGACGGCCGATGCATTGAATGCGAGGTCGTCGAGCAGGGCGATCAGCTGACCTTCGTGCAGCAGCGGCGTGCGGATGCGCAGCGTGCTGCCGGCGGCTTCGAGCTGATCGGCATCCGCCGGCGCGATCAGCGGATCGAGCGGGCGCTGCGGCGAGAACTCGTAATCGACGGCACCGAGGTGGTGTCGCGCGCGCGCCTCGCGGATCAACTCCACCCAGGCCAGACGCTGTTCCGTACCGACCGCACCGCGCTCGACCAGATGGCGGAAGCGGTCGATCTTGGCGGCGATTTCCGCCTCCTCGGCGCGCGCCCCGGCGAGCGCGCGCTGCGCGTCGGTGCGTGCGACCAAGGCGCGTTCGTGTGCCTGCCGCACGTCGCTGGCGAGCCGGGTGCTGGCCCACACCGCCGCCGCGCCGGCCAATGCCATCGCCAGTGCCAGCAGCGCGCTGCCCCCCGCCTTGCGCAGATCGCCCGGCCGCATCATGGCGCCAGCACCCTGCTGATGCGCAGCGAGAACGGTGGCGCATTGCCGGCATCGGTCCGCTCGGTGCGGGTGCCGCCGCGCAATACCTGGCCGGATTCGAGATCGAAAGGCTGGCGCAGTACCTGGACGTCCAGTCCGGGGCGCGCGCGCAACTGGCCGGCCAACGCGTCGACCACCTCCAGTGCGCGCCGCTGCTGCGCACCGAATTCCTCCGGCAGGTGGGCGTGCACGATCAGTTCGGCACGCATCGGCGGCAGCGCGCCATTGTTCCCGTTCGCCAGGTCGGCGGCGAGTCGCCACTCGAGCTTGTCCAGCGTCACCTGCGGCAGCTGTTCGAGTACCGCCCCCAGCTCGCGCATCAGGCCGTCCGGCATCGCGCTGCGCTGTTCGATCTGCAGACTGCGCTCATGCACGACGCGCAGCGTGTCCAGCGGCACCGGCGTCGGCGGCAGCCGGCGGATGATGTCGGCGCGCGCACGCTGCGCGCGCTGTGCGTCGTCGTTCAGGCGCAGTGTGTCCTGCCGCATCTCGAAGCTGTCGAGTGCGCTGTGCGCCGAGAACAGCAGACAGGCCGCCAGCGCTACGCTGCCGGCGGCGCGCAGTGCGAAACGGGTGAGCCAGATGCGGTGGAAGCGACGTTCGGCCGACGGCGCGAACTGCTCTGCCGGGGTGTTGCGCATCAGCGCCTGCACGAACAGTGTCTCGCTGTTCATGTCCTGCGGCGGCGGCCGCAGGCCCAGACGGGCGGCCGCCTGTTCGCTGTCTATCAGTTCGAACTGCAGCGTGTCGTTCGACCGGCAGGCGAGCGCGAAGTCGTCCATGTTTGCTGGCGGTACCAGCACGCGCACCGTCAGCGGCGTGTTGCGGGCGATCAGGCGCTGACCGAGCAGATAGGGATGCAGCCGTCGCGCCTCTTCGGCGCAGGCGCGCGGCAGGTCGTTGCTGGACAGTGCGCTCAGCGGTGTGAGGCGCGAAAAGCGCAGCCGGCCGCCCTCGAAGAAGCTCTGCCGCACGCCGGCAGGGCTGATGCCCAGCAGCAAGGACTGGCCTTCGGTCACGCGCAGCCGTTCGAGTATCGGTTCGCTGACCAGCGGCACGCTGTGGATGCCGCTCAATGCCGCTTCGGCTGCGCGCAGCGCCGCCAGCCAGGGCTCAAGATGAGCGGGGCGGGTGAGCGCGCAGAACAGCATCTGCTCGTCGCGGCGACCGCTGCGCAGCCGGCCGAGAGAATGCGCGCAGGTGAAGGGGGTGCCGAAGAAATGCTGGGCCAGCTTGCGACGCAGCAGCGACACGCGGTCGCCGCCGCGGACGAAGGGCACGTTTTCGGCGACGAAGGCCTCGTCCACCAGATCGCACAGCAGCAGGAAAAGACTGTCGCGGCGCTGGCGCAGGAACTCGGCGAACTGCGCATGGCCTTCGGCGTCGTTGGCGAAGCGCCCGCGCAGCGTCACCTCGCCGGCCCGCCATCCCCAGGCGACCAGTTGCGTGGCGTCGAGATAGAGCACGTGGCGGCGCGGCATCAGATCTTCAGCCGGGTCAGCATGTCGTACACCGGTCCCAGCACCGAGAAGGCGACGCCCATCAGCAGCAGGCCGAGCACCAGCGTCAGTGTGGGTTCCATCGCCGCCTGCGCGCGGGCGATCGACTCGCGCACATCGCGCGTGTAGAAGTAGGACACCTCGCGCAGCGCGCGGTCGAGTGCGCCGGTGCTTTCGCCGACGCGCAGCATGCGCACCACGAGTGGCGGAAACAAGCCCACGCTCTGGAAGGCGGCGGTGACGTTCTGGCCCTGGCCGATCAGCATGCCGGCACGCCGCAGCGAATCGCGCACCGCCTCGTTGCCGACCACGTCCTCCGAAGTGCGCACGGCGTCGATAATGGGGATGCCGGCGCCGTACATCATCGCGAACATGCTGGCGAAGCGCGACAGCACCACCTTGTGCAGGATGGGGCCGACCACCGGCAGATTGAGCTTGATCCAGTCCACCCGCTGGCGCAGCGCCGGGTTCAGGCGCAGCAGCGCCGCGCCGCCGACGACCGCCAGCACGACGAGCAGGATGAGCGCCGGCCACCAGGCCTGCAGGAATTCCGACGTACCCATCAGGATGCGCGTTTGCAGCGGCAGTTCGAGCCCGGTGTTGCGGAAGAAGCGCGCCAGATCGGGCACCACCACCAGCATCAGCACGCCGATCACGAACAGCAGGAAGGTGCCGACGATGGCCGGGTAGGTGAGCAGACGGCGGGTCTGCGACACCAGCTCATCCTCCCACTTGAAGGCCTCGACCTGTTCGCGCAGCACTTCCGGCAGGTTGCCGGTCAGTTCGCCGGCGCGCACCAGTGCGCAGAACACCTTGCTGAAGGCGCCCGGATGTTCGGCCATCGCCTGCGACAGCGAACGCCCGCCCTCGATGCTCTCGACCAGCGAGGCGACGATTTCGCGCATGCGCGGGTGTTCGGTCGAATCGCGCAGGTCGGTCAGTGCCTCGATCAGCGGCACGCCGGAACGCACCAGCTGTTCGAGGTGGAAGCTGAAGTTGATCAGTTCGATACGCGGCAGGCTGTGGCCGAACAGCGGCTGCGCGTGCTTCATCGGCTGGCCGTTCACGAAGTCGAGCTGCATGCGCTTCAGGCGCATTTCCAGATCGACCAGATTGGCGGCGTCCATGCGGCCGAACACCATACGGCCCTGCGCGTTCATCGCCTTGTACGAGAAGATCGCCACCGCGCTACCTCGCGTACCAGTCCGGCCCGCCCTGGCTCATGCGCTCGGTCAGGTCGACCACGCGCGCCAGCTCTTCCAGCGAGGTCGACCCGTCGAGCACGCGCCGCAGGCCGTCCTCGGCCAGCGTACGGAAGCCCTTGGCGCGGGCGGCGTTGCGCAGTTCGCGCGCGGTGGCGCGGCGGGCGACCAGCTCGTCGAGGTCGGAATCCATGCGCAGCAGTTCCATCACCGCCAGCCGGCCACGGTAGCCAGTGAATTCGCAGGCCGGGCAGCCGACCGCGTCGTGGATGTCCGGCGGATTGCCGTCGCGCACGCCGAGCAGGTGCACTTCGTGCGGTTCGGCCGTGCGCGCCCGGCGGCAATAGACGCACAGCCGGCGCAGCAGACGTTGCGCGATCACGCCGATGATGTTGCCGGCCATGATGTCCGGCAGGATGCCGATGTCGAGCAGGCGCGGAATGGCGCCCAGCGCCGAATTGGTGTGCAGCGTCGAATACACCTGGTGACCGGTCATCGCGGCGCGGAAGGCCATGTCGGCGGTTTCGGCATCGCGGATCTCGCCGACCAGAATGATGTCCGGGTCCTGCCGCATCATCGAACGCACGCCGTTGGCGAAATCAAGCTTGACCGATTCGGCGACCGAGGTCTGGCGGATCTGCGCCATCGGGTACTCGACCGGGTCCTCCAGCGTCATGATGTTCACGCCTTCGGAGTTGATGTGGTTCAGCACCGAATAGAGCGTGGTGGTCTTGCCGCTGCCGGTCGGGCCGGTGGCGAGGATGATGCCCTCCGGTCGCGCGATCATCAGTTTCAGCTGGTCGAGCTGCGACTCGGCCAGACCGAGGCCGTCGAGCGGCACGATGCCGCGCGCGCGATCGAGGATGCGCAGCACGATGTTCTCGCCGTGCAGCGTCGGTTGCGACGACACGCGGAAGTCCACCGGCCGGCCGCTGATGGTGAGCGAAATGCGGCCGTCCTGCGGCGCGCGCATTTCGGCGATGTTCATGCCCGCCATCACCTTGATGCGCACCGCCATCGCCGGCCAGTAGGAGCGGTGCAGCGCACGGATCTGCCGCAGCAGGCCGTCGATGCGGTAACGGATGCGCAGGAAGCCGGCTTCCGGCTCGAAGTGGATGTCGGACGCTTCGCGCTTGACCGCATCGGTCAGCAGCGCGTCGATCAGGCGCACCACCGGCTGGCTGTACTCGTCGGCCGACGCGGCCAGCGCGCGGTAGTCGACTTCGCCGGTTTCCAGTTCGGTCAGGATGCCTTCGATCGACAGTTCGTGGCCGTAGGCCTGGTCGATCGCGTGCGCCAGCTCGGTTTCGCCGGCCAGCACGGTGTCGAGGTCCATGCCCTCGGGCAGCAGCGCGCGCAGCTGGTCGAGGGCGACGATGTCGTTTACGTCTGAAACGGCCACCGTCAGCCGACGGGCGCTCGGCGCGTAGTTAAGCGGCAGCAGCAGATGGCGCTTGGCGAGCGCCTGCGGCACCAGGCGCAATGCGTCGGCATCGACCAGCGCGTGCGTCAGGTCTACCGTGCGCTTGCCCAGCGTGACGCCGAGCGCGTCGCGCAGCGTCGCTTCGCTGACGAAGCCGAGCTGAACCAGCAACCGGCCCATCGGGATGTTCTGCCGTTGCTGTTCCTGCAGCGCGATGCGCAGCTGGTCCTCCGACACCAGCCCCTGCGCGAGCAGCATCTGGCCAAGCGGCTGGCGTTGTGGTTTGACCGGAGCATTCATCGCGTCAGCGTGCCTCCAGCGACCGGATGCGCGCCGCCACCATGTCGGCATCGAAGGCCGCGGCGTGCTGCGCGCGCAGCGACATCGCCTCGCGGTAGTACTGTAGTGCGAGGCGCGGCTGGCGCAGCTGGTCCAGGCTGACGGCGAGGTTGTAGGCGTGGTCGGGCTGCTCGGGTGCCAGCGTGTAGGCGTTGAAATAGGCCTGCTGCGCCTCGCGCCAGCGCGCCTGCGACGCATACAGCGAACCGAGCGCGAACGCGGCGGCGGCCGATTTCGGCTGGGCGGCCGCGATGTCGAGCAGGCGCGCTTCCTGGACTGCTGGATCGACGTTGTCGCTGAGTGCGACGCGGGCGGCGGTATCCGACGGATCGACTTCGGCAATGCGTCGCATCAGCTGGCGCACGCCGGCTTCGTCGCGCCGGTGCTGGGCCAGCGCGGCCAGTCCGTGCAGCGCGTCGGGATTGCGCGGATCGGCGCGCAACGCGCGTTCGTAGGCGACGCGTGCGCGGTCGAACTCGCCAGCCTGGAAGGCGGCGTAGCCGTCCGCCACGTCCTGTGGCACGGCGGGGGCATTACGGGTAATGCGGATCGGCGCGGCGGCTGGTGCGGGTGGCGGCGCCTCGACCACCGGCGGGTTGGCCGACAGCTGACCGGACAGGAAACGGGACGAATCCGGCATCGCCGGCGCGGTTACGGGAAGCGCGGCCCGGCTCGGGGCGATCGGCTCGGCGGCAGGCGCGGTAGCGGTAGCGGTCGGGGGGACCATGGCCAACGGTGACTGTTCGACTGGCGCCTTGACCGGTTCGGCCATTGGCGTGCTCGTCGGGGCTGCAACGGGTGCTGCCGCGGGTACTGCAGGCGCCGAGCGGCCGCTGTCCAGCGACGACAGCTGCCAGGCGACCCAGCCGCCGACGCCGAGCAGCAGCAGCGCGCCGCCACCGAGCAGCCAGGCCAGCGAGGGCGGACGCGACTTCGGCTTCTTCGCGTTGAACAGCAGGCGCGCCGCCTCGCTGCCCGGGCTGGCGGGCGGCGGTGCGGACGGGGTAGGTTCCGGCACGTCGAGCCCGGCGAAGCGGGCGGCCTGAGCGATTTCGTCGTCGATCAGTTCGAGTTCGTGCGCCGGGGTGATGCGCGGGGCGGCGGGCGCCGGCGGCGGCTCGGTGGCCGGTGCGTCGCCACCGCCCTCGTCGTCGCGACGCTTGGCTGCCTCGGCCTTCTTCAGCGCCTCCAGCAGCAGGCTCACGGCGCCGGCTCCGTGGACGGTCCTTTCGGCGGCTGCAGCGTCGGCGGCGGAAAGGTCGGCGTCAGGAAGTCTCGACCCGGCAGCGCGCTGCTCAACGGCGCGTAGTCGCCGTCCAGGCTGGCGTCAGCGATGACCACCGGGCGGATCAGCACCACCAATTCGGTCTTGCGCGAGGTTTCGTTGCGCGCCGACAGCAGCGGGCCGAGTATCGGCAGCACAGATACGCCCGGAATGCTGTCGCGACGGAAATTGATCTCGTCCTGCATCAGCCCGCCGAGCACGGCGGTTTCGCCGCTGGCTACGCGCATCACCGATTCGAGTTCGCGCGTCTGGATGACCGGCACCAGATTGGGGGCGCTGAGGTCGGGCGTCGGGTCCTGCGCGTCGCCCACCTTGCGCGAAATCGTCGGCCGCACATTGAGCAGCACGAAGCCGTCCGCGCTGATCTGTGGCGTCACTGCCATCACCAGGCCGACCGACACGGAACGCGGCGTCGCGGTGAAGCTGCGTACCGCCTGCGTGTTGGTGTTGGCGACGACGTCGGACTTGATTTCGAAGTAGACGATGTTGTTGACCACCTTGAGCAGCGCGGTCTGGTTGTTCAGCACCGACAGTTTCGGGCTGGACAGCACCTTCACGTCGCCGTAGGTTTCGAGCAGCTTGATGCTGTCCGACAGTTCGCGGTTGCGTCCGAGTCCGATCGCGAAGGGTTGGTTGGTCGTGAAGTCGGTCGAGGTCGTGTTCAGCGACAGCGTGGCGCCACCGCGCTTGCCGCCGCCGGCGAAGGCGGTCCAGTCTATGCCCTGCTGGTAGTTGTCGGTCAGCTGCACCTCGGCGATGGTTGCTTCGATCAGCACCTGGCGGCGCGCGATGCGCGTCACCTGGGTGATGAACTCCTGCACCTTCTCGTGCTGGCGTGAGGTGGCGCGCACATTGATGACGCCGGTCTCGGGATTCAGGATGACGGCCGCCGCTTCGCGGAAGGTGGTCCGCCGCTCAGGCGGCGTTGCCGTGCCCTCGGCACCGGCCACCGGTGCCACCGGCGCTTCGCTGCTCTCCGCCGGCAGCAGCTTGTCGGTCTCGCGCAGCAGATCGCGGATATTGCGTTCCAGCGATTCCCAGAAGCGGTTCCGCGCGACGTTCTCGATGCGCGTGCTCGAACTGTTGCCGGCGGCCGTCGCACCAGTGCCGACGACGCTGCCGCCACCGCCGCCGGCGCTGCTGACCGCGGCCGACGTGGTCGAGGCGATCTGCGTGTTGATCGACACCGCGCCGGTCACGTCGCGCGACATGTTCACGTAGTCGACGCGGTAGCTGCGCAGGAAGGGGGCGTCCGGCATCACCACCAGATTCTGGCCGTCCAGTTCGAAACGCATGTCGACCTGGTGGGCGATGCGCGCCAGCAACTGCGGCAGCGTCTGGTCGATCGCGTTCAGCGTGACTGCGCCCTCGATGCCCGGGTGGATGTCGACGTTGACCCGAGCGTCGCGCGCCAGCGCGAACAGCAGCTCGCGCACCGGTACCTGATTCACCACCACGCTGTAGGTTTCGGTCTTGTGCCGCGGTTGCGGCTGCGGTGGCGCGAGCGGCCGGGTGACCGGCGGCGGGATGTCGTCGGCCGGTCGTGCCGCGGGCTTGTCGGCCAGTACATGGGCGGTCGAGGCCGGCTGCGGCGCATGTACGGCGCAGCCGGTCAGCAGCGCCATCAGGGTGCCGAGCAGACCGATGCGGCGGTAACGGGAGGGCCGTCCGGTCCGGGTGTCGGCAGGTGCAGCACGCATCGATGCGGTCATGGTCGCGGTGGCGGACGGGGTTCGGAAAAGGATGGTACGCGCAATCATTGGCGGATCAAGATGATGCGCGGGCCATCGTACACGATAAATTCCATTGTCATTGTCTGTCGGTGCGCAGGCTGCGCAGCTGCCGCACGACGGGCCGCGTGCCGCGTATCCAGTCGGGCATCGCGTCGACCGCCTGCTGCGCGCTGCGCAGATCGGCGAAATCGCCATAGATCACCGCCAGCTGCGTGTCGCCCGCGGTGTCCGTGCGGTAGGCACGCAGCTGCTGCGGATCAAGTGCGCGGCCCGCGCGACGCACGTAGTCGAGCACGTGGTCGGCACGACCGGCGGGCACCGACATCAGTTGCACGAACCAGCGTTCGCCCGGTGCCGTCGTCGACCAGGCCCGGCTCGCCGTCAGCAGCGATTCCAGCGGATCGGCCGGCGCCGGCGCGGGCGGCGCGGCCAGCTCGCCTGTATTCGCGGGCAACGCGGCGGGGGTGGGCGGCGTCGGCGCTGTCGCGGCAGCCACCTCCGCGCGGGCGGTCACCGTGTCGGCGACCGACGGTGCGGCCACCCGATCGCCGCGGCCGAGCAGATAGCCGGCGCCGACCAGCGCAACTCCGCCCAGCGTGAGCAGCAAGTTGCGCGCTGCCTTGCGCTGCGGCGGCAGGTCAGCGCGCGTCTGCGTGTCGGCGGCGGCGCGTTGCGCGTCGGCCAGCGTCACCGCGTGTGCGTTGCGGGCGAAAGCGGCCAGCAGGGACTTGTCGGCCAGCACGTTGATGCGCCGGGTGAGACCGCCGGAATCGCGCGCGATGCGTGCCGTCGCCGCCCGCTCGAACACAGCCGGGCCGCGATAGCCGGCGGCGCGCATGCGGAAGTCGATGTAGGTCGCGACGTCATCCGGCGCCAGCGGGTCGAGCCGGAAGTGTTGCGTGATGCGGTCCTTCAGCTGGCGCATGTCCGGCCGGTCGAGCAGGGCGTCGAGTTCCGGCTGGCCGAACAGCGCGATCTTGATCAGCTTGTGGCGCTCGGATTCGAGATTGGACAGCAGGCGGATCTGTTCCAGCGTATCGGCCGGCATCGCATGCGCTTCGTCGATCAGCAGCACGATCTGCCGACCCGCCGAGAACTCGGCGACCAGCGCCTGCTGCACTGCGCGCAGCATGCGGTGAGCGCTGTCGCCAGCGGTGTCGGCGCAGCCCAGCTCGTCGGCCAGCACGGCCAGCAGCTCGCCGCGGTTCATCAGCGGGTCGGCCAGGTAGATCGCGCGCAGGTGCGGCGGCAGTCTGCCAATCAGCACGCGCGCGAGCATGGTCTTGCCGGTGCCGACTTCGCCGCTCACCTTGACCAGACCCTCTTCGCGGCCGAGCGCGTAGACCAGCGCGTCGAGCAGCGCGCTGCGGTTGGCGCCGCCGTAGAAGAAGTCGGCGTGCGGGGTGATCAGGAAGGGCGCTTCGCGCAGGCCGAAGTGATCGAGATACATGTCAGTCCTGCGCGCCGGCGTCGCCGTCCGGCGCTTCCATCCGGTGGTACAGCGTGGTGCGCGCGATGCCGAGCAGGCGCGCCGCAGCGCTGACGTTGCCGCGCGCCAGGCGCATGGCTGCATCTATATAGGCGGATTCCCACTCGCGCAGCTTGGCGTCGAGGCGGAAGCCGCCGGCGCGCAGTTCGGCAGTGGCGATGTCTATCAGGTCGCCGTCCTCGTCCGCAGCCGCGCCGCTGCGTATGGTCGGGTCGAACTCGGCGAGCAGGGCCTCGCGACCGACTTCCTGACCCGGATACTTCGTGGCGAGACGGATGACGATGTTGCGCAGTTCGCGCACATTGCCGGGAAAACCGTAGTCCAGCCAGGCGGTGCGCGCCGCGGCATCGAGCGTGAAGGGCGGGCGGGCGAGTTGGGCGCAGAACTGGCTGCGGAAATGATCGAGCAGGCGCAGGCGGTCGTCGCCCATGTCGCGCAGCGGCGGTAGCGAAATGGTGAATACGCTGAGCCGGTGGTAAAGATCAGAGCGGAAGCGGCCGGCGCGCACTTCGGCGCCGAGGTCGCGGTTGGTTGCGGCGACGATGCGCGCGTTCGAGCGCCGCAACTGGGTTTCGCCGACGCGCTGGAATTCGCCGTTCTCCAGCACGCGCAGCAGCTTGGCCTGGAGGTCCAGCGGCAGTTCGCCGATCTCGTCGAGGAACAGCGTGCCGGCGGCGGCTTCCTCGAAATAGCCGGCGCGCGCCGACTGCGCACCGGTGAAGGCGCCGCGGGCATGACCGAACAGCGTGGGTTCGACCAGGCTGGGCGAGATCGCGGCGCAGTTCAGAGCCAGGAAGGGGCGGTCGCTGCCGCCGACGGCGTGCAGGCGGTTGGCCACGATGTCCTTGCCGGTGCCCGACTCGCCCTCGATCAGCACCGGGTAGGGCAGACGCGCGTACTGTTCGATCTGCGCGCGCAGGCGTTCCATCTGTGCGCTGATGCCGATCAGGGCCGGCAGCGCAGGCGAGTCTTCCTCGTGGCAGGTCCGGGCGAGCTGGCGCAGCAGCGCATTGAGCGCCTGCGGTTGCGCCGGTTTTGCGACGAATTCGGTGGCGCCGAGTGCGCGAGCGTGGCGCGCGACGTTCTCCTCGCCCTGGCCCGACAGCACGACGATGCGCGTGTCCGGCGAATGTGCCAGCAGGTCGGCGATCAGCGCGTAGCCTTCGTCCGGACGATGCGGGTTGGGCGGCAGGCCGAGATCGATCAGCGCCAGCGCCGGCGGACTCGCCTGCTCGCGCAGCCAAGCGATGGCTGCGCTGCGCGACGCATGACTGACCACGTCGAAATCCGCTTCAAGCAGGAAGGACAGCGAGTCGGCGATCAGCGGATCGTCGTCGACGATGAGCAGTCCTGGGCGGTTCGCAGGGGATCGGGCTGAGTTCGGCATGTGTGCCGGCCATCATAGCGCAGCGCGCAGCGGTGGATTCCGCCCGGCGGGGCCGGCCGGCGCGTCTGCTACAATCCGCGACCTTTACCACAAGACCGTTCCGCGCTCGTGTCCGCTTCCCCTCCGGCCGAAGACATTCTGGTCGACCTGTCGAGTGTCGACTTCGCGTACGACAAGCGGCCCATCCTGACCGGCATCAATCTGCGCATTCCGCGCGGCAAGCTTGTCGCCATCATGGGCGGCAGCGGCTGCGGCAAGACCACGCTGCTGCGTCTGATCGGTGGCCAGCTCAAGCCCACCGCCGGCCGCATCCAGGTGGCCGAGCACGATCTGGCCAAGCTGTCGCGCCGTGACATGTACGCGCTGCGCCGGCGCATGGGCATGCTGTTCCAGTTCGGCGCGCTGTTCACCGATCTGACGGTGTTCGACAACGTTGCCTTCCCGCTGCGCGAGCACACCGATCTGCCGGAAGACATGATCCGTGATCTGGTGCTGATGAAGCTGCACGCGGTCGGTCTGCGCGGCGCGCACAAGCTGATGCCGAACGAGCTGTCGGGCGGCATGTCGCGCCGCGTGGCGCTGGCGCGCGCGGTGGCGCTGGATCCGATGCTCATCATGTACGACGAGCCTTTCGCCGGTCTCGATCCGATTTCGCTGGCGGTGGTCGGGCAGCTCATCCGCAAGCTCAACGACGCGCTCGGTGCGAGTTCCATCATGGTGACGCACGACGTGCACGAATCGCTGGAAATCGTCGATTACATCTACTTCCTGTCCGGCGGCAAGGTGGTCGCACAAGGCACGCCGGACGAAATCCGCGCCTCGACCGACCCCTTCGTGAAGCAGTTCGTCAATGCCGAAACCGACGGGCCGCTGCCTTTCCACTATCCGACCGACGACTACCGCAAGGCGTTGATGGAGGTCCGTTCATGATCGCGCGTGTCTTCCGCGCCATGGGCGCCCGCACCGTCGACGGCATCTGGCGACTCGGTTTTGCCACCCGCTTCTTCTTCGCCATCCTGCTGCGCTCCGGCACCTCGTTCGCGCGCTTTCAGCTGACGATACGCGAGGTGTTTTCCACCGGCGTGCTGTCGCTGATCATCATTCTGGTGTCCGGCTTCTTCGTCGGCCTGGTGCTCGGCCTGCAGGGCTACGAAACGCTGCAGCGCTACGGTTCCAGCGAGGCGCTGGGCATTCTGGTCGCACTGTCGCTGGTACGCGAACTGGGTCCGGTAGTCGCCGGCCTGCTGTTCGCCAGTCGCGCCGGCTCGGCGCTGACCGCCGAAATCGGCCTCATGAAGACGACCGAGCAGCTGAAGGCGATGGACATGATGGCGGTCGACCCGATCGCCCGCGTCGTCGCGCCGCGCTTCTGGGGTGGCGTCATTTCGATGCCGCTGCTGGCCGCCCTGTTCTCGACCATGGGCGTGTTCGGCGCCTGGTTCATCGGCGTCGTGTTCATCGGCGTCGACGACGGCGCTTTCTGGTCACAGATGCAGGCGTCGGTCGATTTCCGATACGACATCGTGAACGGCGTCATCAAGAGCGTCGTTTTCGGCTTCGCGGTCGCGCTGATCGCGGTTTTCGAAGGTTATGACTCGGCGCCCACCGCCGAGGGCGTGTCGCGGGCGATCACCCGTACCGTCGTCAACTCGGCGCTGGCCATTCTGGCGCTGGACTTTGTGCTGACCTCCTTCATGTTCAGGGGCAATGGATGAACCGTACCGTTCTCGACCTGTGGGTCGGTGTTTTTGTCGCCGTCGGCGTGGCTGCAGTGTTGTTTCTGGCACTAAAGGTCGGCAACCTTGCGTCCGCTAACATCGGGGAGACATACAGGCTGCAAGCCAACTTTGATAACATCGGCGGCCTGAAACCGCGTGCGCCCGTCAAAAGCTCGGGCGTAGTGGTGGGCCGGGTGACGGAAATCACTTTTGACCCGAATCTGTATGTCGCCGTGGTGAAAATGGATGTGGACAAGCGCTACAGTTTCCCGCGCGACACCTTCGCAACCATTCTGACCTCGGGTTTGCTGGGTGAGCAGTACATCGGTTTCGAAGTCGGTGGCGACACCGAAATGCTTCAGGCCGGTGCCACCATCACCAAGACGCAGTCTGCAGTGGTGCTTGAAAAGCTGATCAGCCAGTTCATGTTCAACAAGGCTGCCGAGAGCCCGACCGCTCCCGAGCAGTGACGTACCGAATGCATAGCCGGGAAGCCCGACAGATGACCAAAACCAACAAGCAGTCGAATCTCAACATCCGCTCGGTGCTTGCCGCCACCGCTGCAGCCGTGCTGTTCACCGGCTGTGCGACCTCGGGCAATCCCAAGGATCCGATCGAAGGCTACAACCGCGCGATGTTCTCGTTCAACGAGACGGTCGACAAGGCGGTGATCAAGCCGGTCGCCCAGGGCTACGACTTCGTGATGCCGGATCCGGTGCAGACCGGCGTCTCCAATTTCTTCGCCAACATCGCCGACCTGTGGACGGGCGTGAACAACCTGCTGCAGGGCAAGCCGGTCGATGCGCTCTCGGACGCTGGCCGCGTGCTGGTCAACTCGACCCTGGGCATTCTCGGCTTGTTCGACGTCGCGACGCCGATGGGCCTCGAAAAGCACGAGGAAGATTTCGGTCAGACCCTCGGCCGCTGGGGTGTCGGCGACGGCGCCTACGTCGTGCTGCCGATTCTCGGCCCGCGCACCGTGCGTGATACCTTCGGTCTTGCTGCAGACATCTATGTCGACCCGGTGCGTGACGCCGATGCTCATCGCGGCTACCGCAACACCGCCATCGCGCTGCGCGCCATCGACACCCGCGCCAACCTGCTGAAGGCAGAGGATGCGCTCGAAGCGGCGGCCATCGACAAGTACGCCTATGTGCGCGACGCCTATCTGCAGCATCGCCGCAGTGCCATCCATGACGGCAACCCGCCGCGCGAAGCCGATGACTCGGCGTCGCTGCCGAGCGCGAACCTTCTGACGATGGAACCGCTCGAATCGACATGGACGATGATGCTTGTCGGCGCGCCGGAGAAGTCGGACGTTGATGCAGCGAATGCGTCCGAGCCGGCCACCGAACCGGTGGACACCGCAGCCGTCTCGTTCTGATCGGCAAGCCCGGCGCTACGCCGGGCAGCGCGGTCATCACGGCCTGTCGCGTTCCGACAGGCCTCTTTCTTTTCCGGGAGCACATATGTTCAAGCGCTTTGTTCAATTACTGATGGTTGCCTTCGCCGCAAGTGCGGTCGCGCAGGCAAACGTGCTGAAGGCGCCGGACGTGCTGGTCAAGGAAGTGACCGAGGATGTCCTGACCACGCTGCGCACCGATCCGTCGATCAAGGCCGGCGATACGGCCAAGACGGCGGAACTGGTCGAAACCCGCGTGCTGCCGCATTTCAATTTCACGCGCATGACGGCGCTGGCGCTCGGCAAGGAGTGGCGCGCGACGACGCCCGAGCAGAAGAAGGTGCTGACCGAAGAGTTCCGCACCCTGCTGGTGCGCACCTATTCGAACGCGCTGACCAGCTACCGCAACCAGACCGTCGATTACCGCCCGTTCAAGATGGGCGCCGCCGACACCGACGTGACGGTGCGCACGCAGATCAACCAGCCGGGCGGTCGCCCGATTCCGCTCGACTACGCGCTGGAGAAGAAGGAAGAGGGCTGGAAGGTGTACGACGTGATGGTGTCTGGCGTCAGCCTGGTGACCAACTACCGCGAAACCTTTGCCGCAGAGATACGTGCCGGCGGTGTCGATGGTCTGGTCAAGACGCTGCGCGCCAAGAATGCATCGACCGTGCCGGCTCCGCTGCCTGCGCCGGCTGCGGCGACAAAATGATTGCGCTCGATAACGGCGTGCTGCGCGTCAGCGGCACGATGCGACTGCCCGAGGCGATGGCGCTGCGCGACGCCGGTCTGGCGCTGCTGCCTTCGGCAAAGTCGATCGACCTGTCGGCAGTCGAGGACGTCGATTCGTCGGCCATCGCCGTGCTGCTCGCGTGGGAACGTGCGAGCGGCGGCAGCGATGGCCCGCTGCCGGTCACGGGCGCACCGGCCGGACTGACCAGCCTGGCCCGACTGTACGAGGTGTCGTCCTACTGCGGACTGGACGCCGACGACGCGACCGCTCGCTGATGTGTGCTTCTTCCGGCCTCCTGTGGGGGCCGGTACTGCAGTTCTTTCATGTCTGATTCCATCGCTGCCTTGCTGATCGAGGGCGTCTGCAAGCGATTCGGTTCGCTGCAGGCGCTCGACAACGTTACGCTCGAAGTGAAGCAGGGCGAGTTCTTCGGCCTGCTCGGGCCGAACGGCGCCGGCAAGACCACGCTGATTTCCGCGATGGCCGGCCTGTGCCGTGCCGATTCCGGCTCGATCCGCGTGCTCGGGCACGATACGGTGACCGACTACCGCGCCGCGCGCGCCCGGCTGGGCGTCGTGCCGCAGGAACTGGTGTTCGATCCCTTCTTCACCGTGCGCGAAACGCTGCGCATCCAGTCCGGCTATTTCGGCCTGCGCCGCAACGACGACTGGATCGACGAAATCCTGCAGCGGCTGGATCTCGAAGCGAAGGCGGACGTGAACATGCGCCGCCTGTCCGGCGGCATGAAGCGACGCGTGCTGGTGGCGCAGGCGCTGGTGCATCGGCCGCCGCTCATCGTGCTCGACGAGCCGACCGCCGGCGTCGACGTCGAGTTGCGACAAGGCCTGTGGGCCTTCGTACGCGACCTGAACAAGCAGGGCCACACCATCGTGCTCACGACGCACTACCTCGAAGAGGCGGAAAGCCTGTGCGGGCGTATCGCCATGCTGAAGCAGGGGCGGGTGGTGGCGCTGGAACGGACGGCCGACCTGCTGTCGCGCCGTGTGCAGCAGACGCTGCGTCTGCGGCTGGGCGGTGGTGCGGCGCTGCCGGCCGAGTTCCGCGCCCTGGCGCGGGCCACGCCCGATGGCCGGGTCGCCATCGTGCTCGACAGCGCGGACGACGTTGCGGCCTGTCTGGCACGATTGCGCGCTGCGGGCATCACCTTCGACGACATAGAACTGGTGAAGCCCGATCTCGAGGACGTATTCATCGCCATGATGCAGGACGCTGCCTGATGAGCATGGCCCTGCGTACCCTGCTGTACAAGGAGTTGTTGCGCTTCTGGAAGGTGAGCTTCCAGACCGTGGCGGCGCCGGTGCTGACCGCGCTGCTCTACCTGTTGGTGTTTTCGCACGTGCTCGACCGCCAGGTCGAAGTCTATGGCGGTGTCAGCTATACCGCCTTCCTGGTGCCGGGCTTGGTCATGATGAGCCTGCTGCAGAATGCGTTCTCGAACAGTTCGTCGTCGCTGATCCAGTCCAAGGTGACCGGCAACATCGTGTTCGTGCTGCTGCCGCCGATTTCCTACCGCGAGTTCTTCGCCGCCTATGTGCTGGCCGCGGTGATACGTGGCCTGGTGGTTGGCGCGGGCGTCTGGCTGGTGACGTTGTGGTTCGTCGAACTGCCTTATGCCCATCCGCTGTGGATACTCTTCTTTGCCACCGTGGGTGGAGCAATTCTTGCAAGTCTCGGCGTGATTGCGGGCATCTGGGCCGACAAGTTCGACCAGCTGGCCGCTTTCCAGAATTTCGTCGTGATGCCGCTCACCTTCCTGTCGGGTGTGTTCTACTCCATACACACGCTGCCCGACTTCTGGCAGGCGGTGTCGCACCTGAACCCTTTTTTCTACATGATCGACGGTTTCCGTTACGGCTTCTTCGGACAGTCGGACGTCTCCCCGTGGATCAGCGCCCTGGTCGCGGGCGGCAGTTTCGCGGTGCTTGCGGGCATTACGCTGAACATGCTGGCGCGCGGCTACAAACTGAGAAGTTGAACATGGTCACTCCCGAAAGCATCCAGGCTTCCATCACCGCCGGCATCGACTGCCAGCACTGTCAGGTCGCTGGCGACGGCCAGCATTTCGAGGCCATCATCGTGTCGACGGCCTTCGAAGGACTGCGCAGCGTGCGCCGTCACCAGCTGGTCTATGCCGCGCTGGGCGACCGCATGCGCGAGGAAATCCACGCGCTGTCGATGAAGACGCTGACGCCGGACGAGTGGAAGGCCTGATCGCCCGATGGACAAGCTGTTGATCGAAGGCGGTCATCGTCTGCAGGGCGAGGCCGAAATGTCGGGCGCGAAGAACGCGGCGCTGCCCATCCTGTGTGCCGCGCTGCTGACGCGCGAACCGCTCACGCTGACCAATGTGCCGCAGCTGAACGATATCGGCACCATGCTCAAGCTGCTGGCGCAGATGGGCGTGGCGGTGCAGCGCGACGGTTCGACCGTCACGCTGGATGCGTCCGGTCTGAACAATCCGGTGGCGCCCTACGAGATGGTGAAAACCATGCGCGCCTCCATCCTGGTGCTCGGCCCGCTGGTCGCCCGCTGCGGCGAGGCGCGCGTGTCGCTGCCTGGCGGCTGCGCCATCGGCGCGCGCCCGGTGGATCAGCACATCAAGGGTCTGCAGGCGATGGGTGCCGAGGTTGCGGTCGAGCACGGCTACGTCGTCGCGCGCACTGCGCGGCTCAAGGGTGCGCGCCTGTTCACCGACATGGTGACGGTCACCGGCACCGAGAACCTGATGATGGCCGGCGCGCTCGCCGATGGCGAGACCGTGATCGAGAACGCCGCACGCGAGCCGGAGGTGGTGGACCTGGCCAACTGCCTGGTCGCCATGGGCGCCCGTATTTCCGGCGCCGGCACCGACGTGATCCGCATCCAGGGCGTCGAACGCCTGCATGGCGCGACCCATCGCATCATGCCGGACCGCATCGAAACCGGTACCTATCTGTGTGCCGCTGCCGCAGCGGGCGGCGAAATCCGTCTGACCGGCACATCGGCCGGCTATCTGGACGCGGTGATCGACAAGCTGATGGACGCCGGCTGCGACATCCGCACCGAAAAGTCGCCGTCCTTCGAAGCCATCGTGCTGAAGGCACCGGACAAGCTGAAGGCGGTGTCCATCCGCACTGCGCCGTATCCGGCCTTTCCGACCGACATGCAGGCGCAGTTCATGGCGATCAACACGGTGGCCGAAGGCACCGCGATCATCCGCGAGACGATATTCGAGAACCGCTTCATGCACGCGGTCGAACTGGCCCGACTGGGTGCGGACATCCGCATCGACGGCAATACCGCGGTGGTGCAGGGCGTGGCGCGGCTCGACGGCGCGACCGTGATGGCGACCGACCTGCGCGCCTCGGCGGGCCTCATCATCGCCGGCCTGGTGGCACGCGGTGAAACGCTGATCGAACGCATCTATCATCTGGACCGCGGCTACGAGCGCATCGAGCAGAAGCTCAGCGCGCTCGGCGCCACCGTCCGCCGCGTGTCCTGACGACACGCCATCCATACGAGGCACACCGTGCAAGGCATCACCCTGGCGCTGTCCAAAGGGCGCATCTTCGAAGAAACGCTGCCGCTGCTGGCAGCGGCCGGCATCGTGCCGACCGACGATCCGGAGTCGTCGCGCAAGCTCATCATCGGCACCAACCGGCCTGACGTACGCCTGGTCATCGTGCGCGCCTCCGATACGCCGACCTATGTGCAGTACGGTGCGGCCGACCTCGGCATCGCCGGCAAGGACGTGCTGCTGGAGCATGGCGGCGCCGGCCTCTACCAGCCCATCGACCTGAACATCGCGCGTTGCCGTCTCAGCGTGGCAGTGCCCGCGGGTTTCGAGTACGAACAGGCGGTACGCCGCGGCGCGCGGCTCAAGGTGGCGACCAAGTATGTGCACACCGCGCGCGAACATTTCGCCGCCAAGGGCGTCCACGTCGACCTGATCAAGCTGTACGGATCGATGGAGCTGGCGCCGCTGGTCGGGCTGGCCGACGCCATCGTCGATCTGGTCAGCAGTGGTGGCACCTTGCGTGCGAACAATCTGGTCGAGGTCGAACACATCATGGACATCAGCTCGCGTCTGGTCATCAATCAGGCGGCGCTCAAGGTGAAGCACGATCTGCTGACCCCCATCCTGGAGGCGATTCAGGGGGCGGTGCAGGCATGAGCGTGACGAAGATCAGCCGGTTCGATTCCGGTGCCGCCGATTTTCTCGATAGTCTGGACACGCTTCTGGCTTTCGAAAGTTCGACCGACGACGCGATTGAGACGGCAGTCGCCGGCATCCTGCGCGACGTGCGGGCGCGCGGCGACGAAGCCGTCATGGACTACACGCGCCGTTTTGACCGCATGGACTGCGCCGCCATGGTCGAACTCGAACTGCCGCGCAGCGAGCTTGACGCCGCCTACGCCGGACTGAGCGATACCCAGCGCACCGCGCTGGCCGAAGCCGCCGACCGCGTGCGTATCTATCACGAGCGCCAGAAGCAGGATTCCTGGGAATACGCCGAAGCCGACGGCACCCGTCTCGGCCAGAAGGTGACGCCGCTGGACCGCGTCGGCCTCTACGTGCCGGGCGGCCGCGCGTCCTACCCCAGTTCGGTGCTGATGAACGCGATTCCGGCCAAGGTTGCGGGCGTCAAGGAACTGATCATGGTGGTGCCGACGCCCGGCGGAGAGCGCAATCCGCTGGTGCTGGCTGCCGCGGCGATCACCGGCGTCGATCGGGTGTTCACGATAGGCGGTGCGCAGGCGGTCGCCGCGCTCGCCTACGGCACGCGGACCATTCCACAGGTGGACAAGATCGTCGGTCCGGGCAACGCCTATGTCGCCAGCGCCAAGCGGCGCGTGTTCGGTACGGTCGGCATCGACATGGTGGCCGGGCCGTCCGAGGTACTCATCATTTCCGACGGCCACGGCAATCCGGACTGGGTGGCAATGGACCTGTTCGCCCAGGCCGAGCACGACGAACTGGCGCAGTCCATCCTGCTGTGCACCGACGCCGCCTTCCTCGACCGCGTGCACGCGTCGATCGACCGTCTGCTGGCGGAAATGCCGCGCCGCGACACCATCGCCACTTCGCTTGCCAACCGTGGCGCATTGATCAAGGTGCGCGATCTGGCCGAGGCCTGCGACCTCGCCAACCGTATCGCGCCCGAGCACCTGGAAATCTGTACCGAGGATCCGCGCGCGCTGGTCGACAGCATCCGTCACGCCGGCGCGATGTTCCTCGGCCACTACTCGGTCGAGGCGCTGGGTGATTACTGCGCCGGCCCGAACCACGTGCTGCCGACCATGCGCAGCGCGCGCTTCTCCAGCCCGCTGGGTGTGTACGACTTCCAGAAGCGCACGTCCATTCTCGACATTTCGGCCGAGGGCGCGCAGAAGCTGGGCCGTATCGCCTCGGTACTGGCGCACGGCGAGGGCCTGCAGGCGCACGCCCGCTCGGCGGAAATGCGGCTGAAGGACTGACTTCCACGCGGCCACGACCCGGCGTACAGTGGCGCCCGGGTCGTGCGCCCGACCTGACCGGTCATGCGCACGTCGTTGCAGCAGTGAACCGATCAGGGAGCAGCCATGCAGCAGTCCGAACACCCCGAAACGCCACAAGCCGTCGGGGATGCGCAGGATCTACCTTTTCCGGTGGTGCGTGAAGTCGGGCTGTTCGCCTGTTTCGACTGGCTCGGCCGGGCGTTTCAGGACATGCGCGCGAGTCCCGGTGGCAGCCTGTTCTATGGCGCCTGTTTCGCCTTCATGGGGCTGGTGCTTACTACGGTGTTCCGCCATGCCTATCACCTGACTTCGGCACTGGTGTGCGGATTCCTGCTGCTCGGCCCCTTCCTGTCGCTGGGCCTGTACGACCTGTCGCGCCAGCGCGAGGCCGGGCAGCCGCCAGTGCTGGCGCACTCGCTGACCGCCGGGGGGCACAATGCCGGCGCGATCGGCGTATTCGCCGTCATCCTCATCATCATCTTCCTGGTGTGGGCACGTGCCTCGCTGGTGGTGTTCGCGCTGTTCTACACGACGCAGATGCCGTCGGTGGATCACTTCCTCGAACAGGTGCTGACGCTGCAGAACGTCGAATTCCTGATGGCTTACGCGGTGGTCGGCTTCATCTTCGCGTCGCTGGTGTTCGGCGCCAGCGTGGTCGCCATCCCGCTGATGCTGGACCGCCGGCAGGACGCGGTGACGTCCATTCTCGCCAGCCTGTTCGCGCTCGGCCACAACCCGGGGCCGATGCTGGTGTGGGCCGCGCTCATCGTGGTCTTCGCGGTGATCGGTTTCCTGACCTTCTTCCTTGGCCTGATCGTACTGATGCCGCTGGTCGGGCATGCCACCTGGCACGCCTACCGGGCGCTGATCGAACCGCTCCAGCACCCGGCAGCCGTCGCTTAGCGCCGACGGAAGAGACTCAGCACGCCGAGCCCCGCCATCATCATCAGCGCGGTCGATGCTTCGGGTACGGCGGAGACCGCGAACGGCGTCGTGTCGGGCACGGCGTCGGCATGAACGCCGTCGGTAAACGCGGTCCAGTTGGCGACGTCATTCACCGTGCTGCGGTAGGCCGCGAAATCGGCGGCGCCGCTGCGTGAGCCCGTGTAGCTGGCGTAATCGGTGCTGGCGGGCAGGGCGATCGCATTCACGCCAGCGGTGAGGCCGGCTGCGCTCAGTGCCGTTGCGGCGGCTGCTGCACCTTCCGACGACACCGCAGCAAGAAAGGTTGTCGGAGCCGAGGTGCCGCTGCCGACATAGGCGTAGAGCGTGTCGGCCGTGCTGCTGAGCGCGGCATTGCCGGTGCCGCTCAGGCTGCCGGTGGATGCTGCGCGACCTGCCTGATCGATGTCGCTGAAACGGATGACCGTGCCGGCCGCGATGATGCCGGCGCCGGTCTGCCAGGTGTGGAAGCCTTCGGAGCTGGTGAAGGCGGCGCCATCCCAGTTGCTGTCGGTGAAGTAGATCGTGCTGTTGGCCGCCAGATCGGTCAGCGCGACGATGGCCCAGCCGTCCTCGTCGGCATTGAAGGCGGTAAACGCGATATCGCCCGCCCCGAGCGCGTGGGCGCCCTGTGCAGACAGGCACAGCGACGCGATGCACAGCATTCTTGCTGAAAACATGAACACCTCCTCCTGAATGAATGCAGCCGTTCCGGATGGAACGGCCTGCCGGGGGTGGTGTGTCTCCAGCGGCTGCGAGACCGCTCAGGCGATGTAATGGTTGATGTGTGTGTGCCCACCCGGCGTCAATCTATGACATCGGGCTTGAATATGCAAAAAGAATATTCAGCGCAGCGTCAGGCCGGTCCACCCCTGCTTGCGCAGGCACTCGTAAAGTCCGCGGGTCACGGTGCCGGCCGTGGTGTCGGGCGCGTGGGCTTCGCCCAGCGTGGACAGGCATTGCGTCTGGTCGGCAATCAGTTCGTTCGCGCCGGCGCCCATCTTCGACCACATCGCGATGCGCAGGCGGGCGAGCGGGTCCTTCGGAACGGCGGGGGCCGGTGCGGCGGTGGTGCGGGCCGCCGGAGCGGGCCGGGCCGGTTCGGCGTCCGGCGAGGCCGCTTCGGCCGCTGGCGCCGGTTGCACTTCAGCGGCTGCTTCGCTTTCCTCGACCGACACCAGCGTGATCTGCGACAGCTCCTCGGTCGAGCGCGTCCACCAGCCCTTCGCCTCCATGCACTGGATGAAGGCGGTCCGCTCCGTGGTGGTGCCCATGCAGGCGCGCTCGTCGCGGCGATAGTCGGCGCCACCAGCCCCCTGCTTGAAGGACACGCTGGTGCAGCCGGCGAGCAGGCCGAGCGTCAGTGCGGAAAGGAAAAGCGGGCGGGTAAGGCGCATGGCTGAACGGAAAGAGGACGAAGACCTCCCCCGTTCAGCAAGAAGTGCTCCAGCACGTCAAACGATGTCCTGCAGGGCCTCGACCAGCGCGTCGCACTGCGCATTGGTGCCGACCGTGATGCGCAGGAACTGGTCGATGCGCGGCGCCTTGAAGTGGCGGACCAGGATGCGCCGCTCGCGCAGTTGCGCCGACAGCGTGGCGGCGTCGTGGCGCGGATGGCGCGCGAACACGAAATTCGCCGCCGACGGCAGCACCTCGAAGCCGAGCGCGCTCAGTTCCTCAGCCAGCCGTTCGCGGCTGGCGATGACGCGGCGGCGGGTCTGGTCGAACCACTCGCGGTCCTGCACAGCGGCGGTCGCACCCGCCAGCGCCAGGCGGTCGAGCGGGTAGGAATTGAAGCTGTCCTTCACCCGCGTCAGGCCTTCGATCAGCGCCGGCTGACCGATTGCGAAGCCGACGCGCAGACCGGCCAGCGAGCGGGATTTCGACAGCGTCTGCGTCACCAGCAGATTGGGGTGGTCAGCGACCAGCGCGACCGCCGATTCACCGCCGAAATCGATATAGGCCTCATCGATCACGATCGGGCTGTCCGGCAGCGCCGTGGCGAGGCGCTCGATGTCCGACAGGGGCAGCAGGCGACCGGTCGGCGCGTTCGGGTTCGGAAAGATGACCGCGCCCGGGCGGGCTTCGATGTAGTCGTCGATGCGGATCGCGAACTGGGCGTCCAGCGGCACGCACTGGTAATCGATCCCGTACAGCCTGCAATAGACCGGATAGAAGCTGTAGGTGATGTCCGGGAACAGCAGTGGCCGGTCGTGCTTGAGCAGGCCGATGAAGGTGTGCGCCAGCACTTCGTCCGAGCTGTTGCCGACGAACACCTGATCGGTGCCCACGCCGAAATGTGCGGCGATCGCTTCGCGCAGCGCCAGTCCGGTCGGTTCCGGGTAGAGCTTGAGCCGGTCGCCGTCCACGTCCAGTTCGGCCTGCATGGCCGCGACGGCGCGCGGGCTGGGCGGATAGGGGTTCTCGTTGGTGTTGAGCTTGATCAGCCCGTCTATCTTGGGTTGCTCGCCCGGCGTGTAGGGCGACAGGGCGTGGACGACGGGGCTCCAGAACTGGCTCATGATGGTGCGGGCGACGATGTGACTGTTGTTGGGCGGGACGTGTTGCGGTGCGCGCGGGCTGGCATGGCCCGTTGCAAGTCGATGTTATCATCCGGCCATCCCTGTTCCGGCGTGCAGCCGGGACGAATCACCGAAGCGACCATCTTCATGCGGCAAGCCGAAATCACGCGCAACACCCTGGAAACCCAGATCACGGTGCGCATCAATCTCGACGGAACCGGTCAGGGCAAGCTGGACACCGGTGTGCCCTTCTTCGATCACATGCTGGACCAGATCGTTCGGCACGGCCTGATCGACCTCGAAATCATCGCCAAGGGCGACCTGCACATCGACGCCCACCACACGGTGGAAGATGTTGGCATCACGCTGGGTCAGGCCTTCGCGAAGGCGGTTGGCGACAAGAAGGGCCTGCGTCGCTACGGCCACGCCTACGTTCCGCTGGACGAGGCGCTGTCGCGTGTCGTGGTTGACCTGTCCGGCCGTCCGGGGCTGGAGTACAACATCGACTTCACCCGCGCCCGCATCGGCGATTTCGACGTTGACCTGACGCGCGAGTTCTTCCAGGGCTTCGTCAATCACGCGCTGGTGACGCTGCACATCGACAATCTGCGCGGCATCAACGCGCACCACCAGTGCGAAACCGTATTCAAGGCCTTTGCCCGCGCGCTGCGCGCCGCCAGCGAGCGCGATGAACGTGCGGCCGGCCAGATGCCGTCGACCAAGGGTTCGCTCTGAGCCCGTCCTGACGCCAGCGTTTCACCCTCTTCCGATTCAGCCGCATTCATGACTCGCGTTGCCATCATCGATTACGGCATGGGTAATCTGCGTTCGGTCGCCAAGGCGATCGAGCACGTCGCACCCGAAGCCGAGGTCATCGTCAGCAGCGACGCACGCGTCGTCGCTGGCGCCGACCGCGTCGTGTTTCCGGGGCAGGGCGCCATGCCGGACTGCATGCGCGAACTCGACGCGCGCGACCTGCGCGGCGCCGTGCTCGACGCCGCTGCGAACAAGCCCTTCCTCGGCATCTGCATCGGTCTGCAGATGCTGTTCCAGCACAGCCAGGAAGGCGACGTGCCTGGCTTGGGCGTGCTCGCCGGCGACGTGAAGCGCTTTGTCGATCCGCGCGATCCGGTGTCCGGGGCCCGGCTGAAGGTGCCGCACATGGGCTGGAATGGCGTGAAACAGACGCGCGTGCATCCGATGTGGGACGGCATCGCCGACGACGAACGCTTCTATTTCGTGCACAGCTACTTCGTGCAGCCGGTCGATGCGGCGCTGACGGCGGGTGAAACCTCCTACGGCGCAGCCTTTACCAGTGCGATAGCGCGCGATAATATTTTTGCGGTGCAGTTTCACCCGGAAAAGAGCGCGCACGCCGGTCTGCGCCTGCTGGCCAACTTCATCGGCTGGATGCCCTGATACCTGGTGCCCGACGATGCCGTCGGGGACTTCTCCCTTCCACTCTCCCTGACACGACACGACTCGCGCCATGCTGCTCATTCCCGCCATCGACCTCAAGGACGGCCACTGCGTACGCCTGAAGCAAGGTGATATGGACGTGGTGACCGTATTTTCGGAAGACCCGGCTGCCATGGCCCGCCATTGGCTCGATGCCGGCGCGCGCCGCCTGCACCTGGTGGACCTCAACGGCGCCGTTGCCGGCAAGCCGAAGAATGAATCGGCGATCAAGGCCATCGTCAAGGAACTGGGCGACGAAATCCCGATCCAGCTCGGCGGCGGCATCCGCGATCTCGACACCATCGAGCGCTACCTCGATGACGGCATCAGCTACGTCATCATCGGCACCGCGGCGGTCAAGAGTCCGGGCTTCGTACACGATGCCTGTGGGGCCTTCCCCGGCCACATCATCGTTGGCCTGGACGCCAAGGATGGCAAGGTGGCAGTGGACGGCTGGTCCAAGATGACCGGCCATGACGTGATCGATCTGGCGAAGAAATTCGAGGATCAGGGCGTCGAGGCGATTGTCTATACCGACATCGGTCGCGACGGCATGCTCAGCGGCGTGAACATCGACGCCACGGTGAAGCTGGCGCAGGCGCTGCGCATTCCGGTCATCGCGTCGGGCGGCGTCACCAATCTCGACGACATCCGCGGTCTCTGTGCGGTCGAGGACGAAGGCGTGATCGGCGCCATCACCGGCCGCGCCATCTACGAAGGCACACTGGATTTCGCCGTCGCGCAGGCCGAAGCAGACCGCCTGAACGGCGAAGGCTGAACCTTTTCATCGCGCACGGCGCGAAACACTCATGCTAGCCAAGCGCATCATTCCCTGTCTGGACGTCAATGCCGGCCGCGTGGTCAAGGGCGTCAATTTCGTGTCACTGAAGGACGCCGGTGACCCGGTCGAGATCGCCCGCCGTTACGACGAGCAGGGCGCCGACGAGCTGACCTTCCTCGACATCACCGCCAGTTCCGACGCGCGCGACATCATCCTGCACGTGGTCGAGCAGGTGGCCGAACAGGTGTTCATCCCGCTGACCGTCGGTGGCGGCGTGCGCGCGGTCGAGGACGTGCGTCGCCTGCTCAATGCCGGCGCCGACAAGGTGAGCATGAACACTGCAGCAATCAAGGATCCGGAACTGGTGGCGCGTGCCTCAGGCAAGGTGGGTTCGCAGTGCATCGTCGTCGCCATCGACGCAAAGCGCGTCGACGATCGCGACGGCCAGCCGCGCTGGGAAGTGTTTACGCACGGTGGCCGCAATCCGACCGGGCTCGACGCGGTCGAGTGGGCGCAGAAGGTCGAGTCGCTCGGCGCCGGCGAAATCCTGCTCACCAGCATGGACCGCGACGGCACCAAGAACGGCTTCGACCTCGCGCTGACCCGCGCCGTGTCGGACGCGGTGCGCATTCCGGTCATCGCGTCGGGCGGTGTCGGCAACCTCGACCATCTGGTCGACGGCGTGGTCGAAGGTGGAGCCGACGCAGTGCTGGCGGCCAGCATCTTCCACTTCGGTCAGCACACGGTGCGCGAGGCCAAGGAACGGATGCGCGAACGCGGTATCGAGGTACGCCTGTGATGAACGCGCCGGCCTGGATCGACGCCATAGACTGGGACGACAAAGGCCTGCTGCCGGTCATCGTGCAGGAGGCATCGACCGGCGACGTGCTGATGTTCGCCTGGATGAACCGCGACGCGCTGGTCCGCACGGCGGAACTGCGCGAGGCGGTGTTCTGGTCGCGCTCGCGCGGGAAGCTGTGGCACAAGGGCGAGGAATCCGGTCACACGCAGAAGGTGCTCGACATCCGCCTCGACTGCGATCGCGACGTGCTGCTGCTGAAGGTGGAGCAGACCGGCGGTATCGCCTGTCACACCGGCCGCCACAGCTGCTTCTTCCATTCGCTGACCGATGGCCGCTGGGACGAGGTCGACCCGGTCATCAAGAACCCGGACGAGATATACAAATGATCGATATCGAAGTGCTGCGCCGCGTCGCGCAGACCATCGCCGAGCGCAAGAGCGCCGAACCCGGTTCGTCCTACGTGTCCTCTCTGTTCCACAAGGGCACCGACGCGATCTGCAAGAAGGTGGCCGAAGAAGCGGCCGAGACCATCATGGCGTCCAAGGATGGCGATGTCGGCCACGTCGTGCGCGAGGTGACCGATCTGTGGTTTCACTCGATGGTGTTGCTGGCCCATCACGGCCTGACCGTGGACGACGTGCTGCATGAGTTCCGCCGCCGCGAGGGGATTTCGGGCATCGACGAGAAGCGCTCGCGCACGAACGGCTGATCAGGCTCGCAATACGGTAATACACGTATTTGAAACTCCCGACCTCACGGACAGACTGACACCATGCACGACCCCAACTGCATCTTCTGCAAGATCATCGAAGGCAAGATCCCGTCGCGCAAGCTGTACGAGGACGACCTGATCTACGCCTTCCACGACATCAACCCGCAGGCGCCAGTGCATTTCCTGATCATCCCGAAGGTGCACGTAGCCACGCTGTACGACGCCAACGGAGCGCACGAGGCCGTCCTCGGCCGCATGCTCTCGAAGGCGGGTGAACTGGCCCGTATGGCAGGTGCTGACGAGGGCTTCCGCACCATCATCAACTGCGGAAAGGTGGGTCGGCAGGAGGTGTATCATCTTCACATGCATGTTCTGGGCGGCGACCATCCCCTGCCGCCCATGATCGTTTCCGAGAGGTAATCCCATGGGTTCATTCAGCATCTGGCACTGGCTCGTCGTGCTCGTCATCGTGCTTCTGGTGTTCGGCACCAAGAAGCTGCGCAACATCGGCTCCGATCTCGGCGGCGCGGTCAAGGGCTTCAAGGAAGGCATGAAGGGCGCCGAAGGCAGTGCCCCGGCCGACCAGCCGCCCCAGAGCGTCGGTCACACGATAGACGTGAAGGCGGAAGAGAAGGTCAAGTCCTGATCGCGGCGGCCGACGGCCGCTCCTTCATTCACCGGGCGGGCTGTCGGCCCGCCCGGCTCATTTCCACGTCCCCATGTTCGACATCGGTTTCTCCGAATTTTTCATCATCGGCATCGTGGCGCTGATCGTGCTCGGTCCCGAGCGCCTGCCGCGCGTCGCCCGTACGGCCGGCCATCTGCTGGGCCGGCTGCAGCGCTACGTCAGTGACGTGAAGGCGGACATTTCGAAGGAAATGCAGCTCGAAGAACTGCGCAAGCTGCAATCCCAGGTCGAACAGCAGGTGCGAGAGGTCGAGCGTCAGGCCAACGAGGCGACCGGTTCGGTCGCCAAGGAGGTCGACGGCCTGAGTGACCAGATGCGCGCCGCGATGGCCGAACAGGAAAAGTACGCGGCGATCGAGCAGGCCGAGACGGCGGCGCAGACCGCCGAGCCGGCGCCGGCAGCCGTTCCCGCGCCTGAGCCCGTATCCGGCCAGCTCTCCCTCGATATTCCGCCGCCGGAAGCCAAACCGGTGTCGTCCGACAAGACATGAGCGAGCAGACCGAAAGTTTCATCTCCCATCTGGTCGAACTGCGTGACCGGCTGCTGCGTGCGGTGGCGGCCATCGTCATCGTGTTCATCTGCCTGATGCCCTGGGCTGGCGACATCTATGACCTGCTGGCGCGCCCGCTGATGATCGCGTTGCCGGAAGGCACGAAAATGATTGCCACGGGCGTCGTCACGCCCTTCTTCGTGCCGGTCAAGGTGACCATGATGGTGGCCTTCCTGATCGCTCTGCCGGTGGTGCTCTACCAGGCATGGGCCTTCGTGGCGCCGGGCCTGTATGCGCACGAGAAGCGGCTCGGGCTGCCGCTGATCGTCGCCAGCACGCTGCTCTTCCTCGCGGGCATGGCCTTCTGCTACTTCTTCGTGTTCAAGACGGTGTTCCACTTCATTTCGGAGTTCGCTCCGAAGAGCATCACGCCGGCGCCGGACATCGAGCAGTACCTCAGCTTCGTGCTGACCATGTTCACCGCTTTCGGCGTCACCTTCGAGGTGCCGGTGGTGGTGATCGTGCTGGTGCGCTTCGGCATCGTCAGCATCGAAAAGCTGAGGGAGGCGCGCCCTTACGTGATCGTCGGCGCCTTCGTGGTGGCCGCTGTGGTCACGCCGCCGGACGTGGTGTCGCAGCTGATGCTGGCCATTCCGCTGTGCGTGCTGTACGAACTGGGGATCGTAGTGGCTCGTTTCACCGGCCGTTCGCCGGCCCGCGACGACGAGCGGGACGCGGCGGCCTGATCTTCCGCCAGACCCTTACTCGCGGTTCTTCGCGGCGACGCCGTTGATCGGGCGCTTGCCGACATTGACGACGACGTCGCGTTCGCCGCCGCTGCGATAGACCTTCAGCGTCGCCTGCTGGCCCGGCACCAGTGCCGCGATCAGCTGCAGCATGCCGCTGGCGTCCTTCACCTTCTTGCCGTCGACTTCGAGCAGCACGTCACCCGGCCGCACACCGCCGCGGTCGGCCGGGCTGCCGCGCATCACACCGGCGATCAGCGCGCCGCCGCTCATCGGGTACTTGAAGCTCTCGGCCAGTTCCGGCGTCAGCTCCTGCACCTCGACGCCGACCCAGCCGCGGGTGACCGAGCCGCTGGCGACGATCTGTTCCATCACGCTGCGCGCGGTGCTGACCGGGATCGCGAAGCCGATGCCGAGCGAACCGCCGCTGCGCGAGTAGATGGCGGTATTGATGCCGACCAGATTGCCGTTGGCGTCGATCAGCGCGCCGCCGGAGTTGCCCGGATTGATCGCCGCGTCGGTCTGGATGAAGTTCTCGAAGGTGTTGATGCCGAGCTGCGAGCGGCCGAGCGCGGACACGATGCCCATGGTGACGGTCTGGCCGACGTCGAAAGGATTGCCGATGGCCAGTACGACGTCGCCGATGCGCAGCACGTCGTTGTCGCCGAAGCTGGCGGCCGGCAGCTTGGTCGGTGCCTTGACGCGCAGGACGGCGAGGTCGGATTCGGGGTCGCTGCCGATCAGCGTCGCCGGGTACTTGCCGCCGTCGTTCAACGACACTTCGATTTCGTCGGCCGCTTCGACCACGTGGTTATTGGTCAGCACTACGCCGTCCTCGCTGACGATGACGCCGGAACCCAGCCCCATCTGACGCTGCGGCTGGCTGCCCAGGCGGTCGCCGAAGAAGTGCCGGAACACCGGATCGTTCATCAGCGGGTGCTGCGGTGTGCGCACCGCCTTGGTGGTGAAGATATGCACCACCGAGGGCAGAGCCTTCTGCGCGGCATCGGCGTAGCTCACCACTTTCGCGGCCTCGATGCGCGTCGTCACAGGGGGCGGCTCGGGCAGCAGCGTGCTGATCGAGGGCGCCGTCGGCGTACCGTTCGGAACCGTTGTCGAACGGCTCGGCAGCCATTCCGGTTTCAGCGTCGCGACGACGAAGAGCACGGCCAGGGCGGCAGTGACCGATTGAGCAAAGACCAGCCACAGACGCTGCATAATTCGGCAACCAGAAACGGGGGAAGAATGGACAGGACGCAGCTGCAACGACATCTGGATGACCTGCTGGAAGCCGCGCGCTTCAAGGATTATTGCCCAAACGGCCTGCAAGTGGAAGGTTCGGGGGAGGTCACCCGGGTGGTCTGTGGCGTCACCGCCAGCCTGGCGCTGATCGACGCTGCCATCGAGCGTGGCGCGCAGGCCATCCTCGTGCATCACGGCTGGTTCTGGCGTGGCGAGGACGGCCGCATCACCGGCATGCGGCGCGCACGCATCGCCCGGCTGCTGGCACACGACATCAATCTGTTCGCTTATCACCTGCCGCTGGACGCGCATCCCGAACTGGGCAACAACGCGCAGCTCGGGCGCGTGCTGGGGCTGACGCCGACCGCCGTCGTGGGCGACCAGGGGCTGTTGTGGATAGGCGAACCAGCCGTGCCGGCCAGCGCCGGTGAGCTGGCCGAACGTTTCGGCGCCGCACTTGGCCGCACGCCGCTGCTGGTCGGCGACGCACAGCGCACGGTGCGGCGCATCGCGTGGTGCACGGGCGGCGCGCAGGGCATGTTCGAACAGGCGATCGACGCCGGTGCCGACCTCTATCTGTCAGGCGAGATTTCGGAACAGACGACGCATACCGCGCGCGAATCCGGCGTGCCCTATATCGCTGCCGGCCATCACGCGACCGAGCGCTACGGCGTGCAGGCGCTGGGCGAGCATCTTGAGCAGTCCTGCGGACTCCAGGTGGCTTTCGTCGATATCGACAACCCCGCCTGACGCAAGAGTCGGGCGGCAACAGACACTAGAGCAGGGCGAGGCGGGATGCGCTGGTATTGGTGACCGGCGGATTCGCGATCAGCCACTCCAGCATGCTCTTCAGCAGCAGGATGTCGTCGATCACGCCAAGCGGGAAGCCGACGCGGGTACCGGCGCGGTTGTCGCGCAGCAGTTCGGTCAGGTAGTCCAGACAGTCCTGGTTCGGCCAGGTGGCGTTCACGCGCGCCATGATGTGGGCGAACTGTTCGACCGATTCCGAGGTGGTTGGGCCGCTGAAATGCTCCCAGTCGGGCACCTTCACATTGAACGCGCGATTCAGTTTGGGCGCCAGATCGTCGTATTCGCCGCGCCGGCCACCCTTGTGATAGAGGTCGAGCAGCTTGAGCCACGGGATCAGCGACTCTTTCGGATAGTCGCGCAGGAACTCGGACAGGGTCTGCGCCGCACCCTCAGAGCGGCCGAATGACACCATGATTTCGGCCAGTTCGAGCACGTGTTCGTGCGAGGGCGGCGCTTCCTCGTTGGCCGGCGGGGCACTCTGGTCGATGTTCAGCGTGCTGCTCGGCGGAATGCCGGTATTGCTGCTGACCAGGCGCGGACCGCTGATCGCCGGGGCCGCGCTTTCACTGCCGCCTGTGCTGCTGGCCGTGCCAACGAAGGTATCGAACTCGAGGTCCAGACGCGCGGGTTTGCGATCGTCGGTCGCCGCTTCGGGGGCCAGTTCGAAATCGACGCTGGACCGATCGACCGCCGACAGCGAATGCTGCTCGACGGTGTCCGTCGTCGAGTCAGTCTCGCTCGTCCGCGCCTCGACCCGCATATCGTCCATATGCTCGGCCGGTGCTTCGCCCGGGAAGTAACCGATCGACGACACCACCGCCTGTGCCATCGCCGGCGTGGTGCGCTGGTCGACCGGCGTGTCATCGTCGCGCGCCGGGCGCGACCAATTCGGTGCGGGAATGTCGGCGAAAACCGGTGGCGCGTCGGCCCCGCCCTGCGAGTATTCGGTGTCGGCAGCGCGCTGCTCACGCCGGCGCGGCGGCGGGGTGTTGGCGAGACTGGCTTCGATCTCGCGCTGGCGGCGGGCGCTGGCTTCGGCGACGGCCTGGGCGCGGCGGCGCCACAGCCAGCCACCGCCAAGTACGGCGCCAGCGGCGAACAGTCCCAGACCGGCGACCATCCAGTTCATGCCGGGCGCAACAGGTTCCGCGTCGGCCGGAGCGTCCGGCGGCAGCTTGGTGATCACCTTGACCGGCTCGTTGGTCAGGCCGGCCGGCGGCGGTGGCGTTTCGCTTGCCGCCTCCTCCTCGACCTCGACGGGCTGTTCGATGACCGGCGGGGCGCTGTCGACGGGCGCTTCGGCCGTCACCGCGGGCACGGGCGGCGTTTCGGCGGGCTGTGGCACCGGCGCGCGGGCTGCGTCGAGCGTGCCGCTGCTGCGGTCGAGCTGCTTCTGCAGCGCCTCCAGCCGCGCCTCGAGCTGCTTCACCTTGTCGGCGATCGCCAGATGAGTGGCGATCTGCTCGTCCAGTGCGGCGAGCAGTTTCTGTTCGGTACGCAGTGCTTCGCGCTGGGCTTCAGTGGCTTCCGGCCGCGCCGCCATTCCACCCGACATCTTCAGACCGTTGCCTGAATCCAGACCCGGGGCAACGAAGAGGCGATCGCCGGCCGGCGGCGCAGCTTCGTTACGGCGCGGCTTGCGCGCGGCACGTGGCTTGGCCGGCGCCGGCTCGACCTCACCCGCCGTCGCCGGCGCTGTGTCGGTGGCGGGCGCAGCGACCGGCCGGGCGCGCTCACGCGGCACAGGGGCTTCGGTCGGGGGGCTGTCCGGTGTGGTTGCAGTGATCGGCTGCATCAACACGGTGTACTCGCGGACCACTTCGTGGCCGCAGCCAATGCGGACGCCGACCATCAGGATGGGCTCGTTGACCGGCGTGCCGCTGCTGATGAAAACGGTACGACCTTGCGTACGAATGCGTCCGGCGGTGAGCCAGGGCAGGTCGTCCGCGCCCGCCGAGGGCGGGATGTCGATCGAGAAACAACTGCTTGCCGGCACGTCGTCGCCGCTGCCCAGCAACGCGATCTCGGCACGGAAGGGCTCGCCGATCGCCGAACGCGCCTTGATCGCCCCGAGCCCGAGCGCCAGTGCGTGCGGTGCGTGGAGACCGACCGCCAGCAGCGCGGCCGCGAGCAAGGTCGGGCGCAGCCGCGACCGTGTGCGTGCGAGCGCAGTGATGGGCGTATGCAATTGAAGAAACTCCGTGCCGGAATCCAGGTGGCGATCCGTGTTCATGTGTGTTTTTCGGCAAGCCGAGGGGAAACTTTACTTTAGTGGCGCGTGCTTTCGTGAGCCGCGCCAGACAAGGCGATGCGGGAAGAGGCAAAATTGTGTGTCACGACAGTTCTGCAGGAGTCCGCATGCCGCCGATGTTGTTCGAACTTTCCCAGCCCGCCTTGCCGATCCGTGGTTCCGCGACGCGTTTCCCGGTGCGGCGTATCTACTGCGTGGGGCGCAATTACGCCGACCACGCGCGCGAGATGGGCCATGACCCGTCCCTGGAGCAGCCCTTCTTCTTCTCCAAGCCGGCTGACGCACTGGTCTGCGCGCCGGCATCGGTGCCCTATCCGTCGGCGACGTCCGACCTGCAGCACGAGGTCGAACTGGTGGTCGCGCTGCATGCGGGCGGCCGCAATCTCGACGCCGCGCAGGCGCGCGCCTGCATTTACGGTTATGGCGTTGGCCTCGACCTGACGCGCCGCGATCTGCAGCGTGCGGCGCGTGACAAGGGGCAGCCCTGGGACATGGGCAAGGGTTTCGATTCCAGTGCGCCGGTATCCGAACTGGTGCCGGCCAGCGTCTGCGGGCATCCGCGCAGCGGAGCGATCGAACTGTCGGTGAATGGGCAGGTGCGTCAGCGGGGCGACCTGTCCGACATGATCCTCGACGCCGAGACGCTGATCGAACGCCTTTCCCGCCTGGTCGAACTGCGTGCCGGCGATCTGCTGTTCACCGGTACGCCGGCCGGCGTGTCGGCGCTTCTGCCCGGCGATCATGTCAGCGCCGAGGTTGCCGGCGTCGGGCGGCTGCTCGTCGATATCGCTCCCGCGCTCGACTGAATTGTTTCGCTGCAGTGCAGCGATGCTCTGTATAATTATGGATTACGTGGTCCGGCCCGCACGCCGGAATGCGGGTATCGACCGCCAACCGGCGTCGCGATGCGCAACAAGACTCGTGAGGGCTACAACCCGAAGCGGGCGTTTCACCATCCTGTGCAGACAACAAGGCGAGGAATACGCATGAAGATCCATGAGTATCAGGCGAAGGAGGTATTGCGCCGTTTCGGTGTGGTCACGCCGCGCGGAGTACCGGTTTTCGAGGTTGACCAGGCTGTGGCCGCAGCGGAATCGCTGGGCGGCAAGGTCTGGGTGGTCAAGGCGCAGATCCACGCCGGTGGCCGTGGCAAGGGCGGCGGCGTCAAGGTGGCGAAGTCGCTCGATGAAGTGCGCGAATTCGCGAAGCAGATCATGGGCATGCAGCTGGTCACGCACCAGACCGGCCCGGAAGGCCAGAAAGTCCGCCGCCTGCTGATCGAGGAAGGCGCCGACATCAAGAAGGAATACTACGTCGCCGCGCTGACCGATCGCGCGACGCAGAAGGTTGCGATGATGGCCTCGTCGGAAGGCGGCATGGACATCGAGGAAGTCGCCCACAACACCCCGGAAAAGATCATCAAGGTGTTCATCGATCCGCTGGTCGGCATGACCGACGCGCAGGGCAAGGAACTGGCCGACGGCATCGGCGTTCCCGCCGCGTCGCAGGCGCAGGTGATCGACACCTTCAAGAAGCTGTACACCTGCTACATGGAAACCGATGCCTCGCTGGCGGAGATCAATCCGCTGATTCTCGAGGGCAACGGCAACATCAAGGCGCTGGACGCCAAGTTCAACTTCGATTCGAACGCGCTCTACCGTCATGAAGACATCGTGGCCTTCCGCGACCTCGACGAAGAGGACGCGGCCGAGATCGAGGCCTCGAAGTTCGACCTCAGCTATGTGTCGCTGGACGGCAACATCGGCTGCCTGGTGAACGGTGCCGGTCTGGCCATGGCCACCATGGACGTGATCAAGCTGTACGGCGCCGAGCCGGCGAACTTCCTCGACGTGGGTGGCGGTGCCACCACCGAGAAGGTGACCGAGGCGTTCAAGATCATGCTGCGCAACCCGAACGTGCGCGGCATTCTGGTGAACATCTTCGGCGGCATCATGCGCTGCGACACCATCGCGACCGGCGTCGTCGCCGCGGCGCGAGAGGTGCACCTGACGGTGCCGCTGGTGGTGCGCATGAAGGGCACCAACGAGGAACTGGGCAAGCAGATTCTGGCGGACTCGGGTCTGCCCATCATTTCGGCCGACAGCATGGCGGATGCGGCACAGAAGATCGTTGCCGCCGTGGCCGGACACTGAGGGGAGAACCAGATATGTCGATTCTGATCAACAAGGACACCAAGGTCATCACCCAGGGCATCACCGGGAAGACCGGCCAGTTCCACACCCGCATGTGCCGCGACTACGCCAATGGCGCGAACTGTTTCGTCGCCGGCGTGAATCCGAAGAAGGCCGGCGAGGACTTCGAAGGCATCCCCATCCACGCCACCGTGGCTGAAGCGAAGGCCGCCACCGGCGCCACCGTGTCGGTCATCTACGTGCCGCCCCCGGGCGCAGCTGCAGCGATCTGGGAAGCGGTCGAAGCCGACCTCGACCTGGTCATCTGCATCACCGAAGGCATTCCGGTGCGCGACATGCTGATGGTGCGCAACAAGATGAAGGCCAAGGAAGCCGCCGGCGGCAAGAAGACGCTGCTGCTGGGCCCGAACTGCCCGGGCCTGATCACGCCGGACGAAATCAAGATCGGCATCATGCCGGGCCATATCCACAAGAAGGGCCGCATCGGCGTGGTCAGCCGCTCCGGCACGCTGACCTACGAAGCGGTCGGCCAACTGAGCGAGATCGGCCTCGGCCAGTCGAGCGCGGTGGGCATCGGTGGCGACCCGATCAACGGTCTGAAGCACATCGACGTGATGCGCATGTTCAACGACGATCCGGACACCGACGCGGTGATCATGATCGGCGAGATCGGCGGTCCGGACGAAGCCGAAGCGGCGCAGTGGTGCAAGGCCAACATGAAGAAGCCCATCGTCGGCTTCATCGCCGGCGTCACCGCACCTCCGGGCAAGCGCATGGGCCACGCCGGTGCGCTGATTTCGGGCGGCGCCGACACCGCCGACGCCAAGCTCGCCATCATGGAAGAGTGCGGCTTCACGGTGACGCGTAATCCGTCGGAAATGGGCAAGCTGCTCAAGGGGCTGCTCTGATCCTGAAGCACTGAGTTGTTGTTGCAGTGCACAGGGCCATCGCGCAAGCGGTGGCCCTTTTCATTTGTGCCCGTCATGAAGCTCTGTCGGTAGAATCCGCGCTTTCGCATTCCGGGCGCAACACGATGGATTTCTCTTCTCCCGAATTCTGGCTTGCTGTTGGCCAGATCATCATGATCGACATCCTGCTGGGCGGCGACAACGCGGTCGTGATCGCGCTCGCCTGCCGCAAGCTTCCGCCGGCGCAGCGCAGGCTGGGCATCATGTGGGGTACGGCCGGTGCGGTGTTCCTGCGCGTGATCCTCATCATGTTCGCGCTGACCCTGCTCAAGGTGCCTTACCTGAAACTGGTCGGCGCATTGCTGCTGCTGTGGATCGGCATCAAGCTGCTGATGCCCGAGGACGAGGACGAGCACGCCAACATCAAGCCCAGCGACAAGCTGTGGGGCGCGGTGAAGACGGTCATCGTCGCCGATCTGGTGATGAGCGTGGACAACGTGATCGCGATCGCCGGCGCTGCCGAGGGCGCGGGCGGTGATCATCAGCTGCCGCTGGTCATCTTCGGTCTGCTGGTGTCCATCCCCATCATCGTCTGGGGCAGCCAGCTGGTGCTCGGCCTGATGACGCGCTATCCCTTCATCGTCACGCTGGGTGCCATGCTGCTCGGCTGGATTGCCGGCACGATGGCGGTGACCGATCCGGCGATCCTGCCCTACGTGCCGCTCGACGCGGCCAGCACGGTCGACAAGCCGGAGGCGTCGGCCATGGTGCGCTACGGTGCTGGCATCGTCGGTGCGCTGCTGGTGCTGGCGGTCGGCAAGATCATCGCCTCGCGCCAGAAGCCGGTCGATTTCCCCATCCAGTGATCGCGCGCGAGCCGTGAGCCTCTACCTCACCGAGGACGACGTCCGGCAGCTGCTGACCCTGCAGGACGCCCTCGTCGCGGTCGAGGACGCGCATCGCTGGCACGCCGCCGGCGAGGCCATCGATACGCCGCGCGCGCGCAGCCGCACGCCGACGTCGGCGCTGCACATCCTGCACGGTGCAGTGCTGCCGCTCGGCGTGATGGGCTACAAGAGCTACACGACCAGCCGCGAGGGTGCACGCTTCTGGGTGCATCTGTTCGATGTCGCCAACGGCCGGCCGCTGGCCGTGCTGGAAGCCGACTACCTCGGCATGATGCGCACCGGAGCAACCGGCGGGCTGGCTGCACGCGTGCTGTCGCGCGAAGAGGCGCGCAGTGCGGTGGTGTTCGGCGCCGGCTGGCAGGCACGCAGCCAGATCGAGGCCCTGTGCGCGGTGCGCAACATCGAACGCGTGCAGGTGGTGGCGCGCAAACGCGACAAGCTCGAAGCCTTCTGCGCCGAACAGTCACAGCGGCTCGGGCGTGACATCGTGCCGGCCGACGATATCGAATCGGCCGTGCGCAGTGCCGACGTGGTGGTCACCATCACCACCGCGACTGATCCGCTGTTCGACGGCCGCTGGCTCGGCGAAGGCACGCACGTCACGGCGGCCGGATCGAATGCGCTGATCCGCCGCGAAATCGATGAAGCCACGATACGCCGTGCCGCCGTGATCGCGGTCGATGCGCGCGCGACCGCCTTGCGTGAATCCGGCGACCTGCTGCCGGCGCTGGAGAAAGGTCGCCTGAGTGAGTACGGCATGACCGAACTGGGCGAACTGCTGGTCGGCATGCGGCTGGGGCGACGCAGTGCAGCCGACATCACGCTGTTCGAATCCCAGGGCATGGCGATACAGGATCTGGTGCTTGCCGCGCGCGTGGTCGACAAAGCCCGTACGGAGGGTCTCGGGCGCGATCTTCCCTACTGATTTTCCCGCCTGATTTCCGCGGCGCAGCGGATTCGGCACGGCAAGCGTGAAATTCCACCGCGTCGCGCGAACCGTCGTTTGACTGTGTTGAGGCTGAACTGCAAGAATATGTGACAGGCGTCTGTTTTTCCGCGTGAGTTCGCCGACGCGAGAGCGGATGGCATACACAACAAGCCGACAGGCACCGTCACCCGTCTCCGGGGGCGCGACAACTTTGCGGGGGTGAGCGTGACCAAGGCCGCTATCTGGAAGACCGACTGGTTCCTTGGCGTCGTCATCAGCCTGCTTTTCCTGTTCTCCGCCCAGTCCGACCTGATCCAGAGTCTCGAGCGCAAGGCCTACGACGTGGGTGTCAGCGCGACAGACCGCACGCCCAGCCCGCGCATCGCCATCATCGCGATCGACCAGCAGAGCATCGACAACATCGGCCGCTGGCCGTGGCCGCGCGACGTGCATGCGCGCATGATCGACAAGCTGGCGCAGGCGCAGTCCAAAGTGGTCGGCACCACCATCTTCTTTGCCGAACCGCAGATCGACCCCGGTCTGGCCTACATCAACAAGCTGCTGGCCATCGAATCGCAGGTGCGCTCTGCTGCCGCGATACCGCCGGCCGAGGGTGAGCAGCTGCCGCCCGCCGCTGAATCGCTGGATGCCTTCTCTGCCGTGTTGCGTGAAGCCGAGGCGGCGCTGAACACCGACCGGCAACTTGCCGAAAGCGTGGCCAGGGCCGGCAACGTGGCGCTGCCCATGCTCTTCCTCGACGGCGAGCCGCAGGGTCGGCCGGACAAACCGCTGCCCGAGTTCGTGCGCCTGATGGCGCTGAAGAATGTCGAAGGCAGCGAGCCGCTGCCGCCGCTTACTCTGGACGTATCGGCCGGCGTGATCGAGCCGCTGGGCAAGGTGGCGGCTGCGGTGGGCCATCTGAATCCGTCCATCGATCGCGATGGCGGGCTGCGGCTCCAGCCGCTGGTAATGACGCACTTCGATCAGCTCTATCCGTCGCTGCCGCTACTGATCGCGGCGAAAAGCCTGAACCTCGGCGTGGACGACATCCGCGTGAAGCTCGGCGAATCGGTCACGCTCGGACGACTGAAGGTCGCCACCGACCCCGGCCTCGGCATGTACAGCTTCTATTACCAGGGTGAGGGCGGCAAGCCGCCTTTCCCGGTCGATTCCTTCTTCGACGTGATGAGCGGCAAGATTCCGCTCGACAAGTACCGCGACCGAATCGTGCTGATCGGCCAGACCGCGCCCGGCATCGGCAATTTCTACGCGACACCGGTGTCGCCGGCCATGTCCTCGGTCGAGGTGATGGCACACGGCCTGTCCAGCATCCTGCAGGAGCACTTCTTCGTGTCGCCGTCGTGGGCCTGGGCGGCCGAGTTCGGCGTGTTCCTGCTGATCGCTCTCTATCTGATCGTGCTGCTGCCGCGGCTGAAGGCCGGGCTGGGCGCCGGCGTCACGGCGGCGCTGTTCGTCGCGCTGCTGGCCACCCACTTCATGCTGATGACCGGCCAGCTGATGTGGCTGCAACTGATGTTGCCGGCGACGCTGCTGCTGGTCGGTCACCTGCTGCTGACGACCAAGCGCTTCCTGGTGACCGAGCGCGGCAAGGTGAAGTCGGACGAGCAGTCGGCCGAATCCAACCGCATGCTGGCGCTGGCTTTCCAGGGGCAGGGCCAGCTCGACATGGCCTGGGACAAGTTCCGCCAGGTGCCGCTGTCCGACGCGGTCATGGAAAACCTGTACAACCTGGCCCTCGATTTCGAGCGCAAGCGTCAGTTCAACAAGGCGGAATCGGTGTTCCGCCACATGGCCGACTTCAATCCGAAGTTCAAGGACCTGGAAACCCGGGTCAAGCGTGCCAAGGCGATGTCGGAAACCGTCATGCTGGGTGGCAGCGGCGGCGGGCGCACCAATACCAGCATCCTCGAGGACGGCACGGTCGAGAAACCGATGCTGGGCCGCTACCAGGTCGAGAAGGAACTGGGCAAGGGCGCGATGGGTGTGGTCTATCTCGGTCGCGACCCCAAGATCAATCGCGTGGTCGCGATCAAGACGATGGCGCTGTCTCAGGAATTCGACGAGGAAGAACTGGCCGACGTGAAGGAGCGCTTCTTCCGCGAGGCGGAGACGGCCGGCCGTCTGAACCACCCGAACATCGTCACCATCTTCGATGCCGGCGAGGAGCATGACCTCGCCTACATCGCGATGGAGTTCCTGAAGGGACGCGACCTGGTGCCGCAGACCAAGCCGGGCCACCTGATGCCGCTGCCCAAGGTGATGGACATCGCCGCCCGGGTGGCTGACGCGCTCGCCTATGCGCACGGCAACAACGTGGTGCACCGCGACGTCAAGCCGGCCAACATCATGTACGAAGCCGAATCGGATCAGGTCAAGGTGACCGATTTCGGCATTGCGCGCATCACCGACTCGTCGCGCACCAAGACCGGCATGGTGCTCGGCACGCCGTCCTACATGTCGCCCGAACAGCTGGCCGGCAAGAAGATAGATGGCCGTTCCGATCTTTTCTCGCTCGGTGTGATGCTGTTCCAGATGGTCTGCGGCAAGCTGCCCTTCGAAGGGGATTCGATGGCGCAGCTGATGTTCCGCATCGCCAACGAACAGCACCCGGACATCCGCGACCTGCGGCCGGACGTGCCGGACTGCCTGTCCGCCATCATCGACCGCGCGCTGGCCAAGGATGCGGACGCCCGTTACCAGTCCGGCAACGACATGGCGGCCGACCTGCGCACCTGCGCCGGCAATCTCACCCAATCCCTCTCACAGGTCGACTTCAGCATCTGACATGAATCAGGATCTCAGCCCTTCACTGCAGATGGTCAGCCGCTCCGATTCCGGCATGGTGCGGACGCACAACGAAGATGCCGTCGCCATCCACCCCGCGATCGGCGTAGCGGTGCTCGCCGACGGCATGGGTGGTTACAACGCCGGCGAAGTGGCGAGTGGCATGGCCACCGCGGTGATCAGCACCGAACTCGAACAGGGCCTCATCGAGGGGCGCAAATCGATATCCGAACTGCTGGAAGCGGTGATCGGCCACGCCAACGAGTCGATCTACCGCGCGGCCGAAAGTCAGCCGCAGTATTCCGGCATGGGCACCACGCTGGTGATGGCGGTGTTCCGCGATAACCACATATCCGTTGCGCATATCGGCGATTCGCGCATGTACCGGCTTCGCGGCGACGTTTTCGAGTGCGTTACCCGCGATCATTCGCTGTTGCAGGAGCAAATCGACAGCGGCATGATTACGGAGGAAGACGCCAGACGCTCGCAGAACAAGAACCTCGTGACACGGGCGCTGGGTGTCGATCCGGTGGTCGAACCGGAAATCCATACCTATGAGGTCGAGACCGGCGATGTCTACCTGTTCTGTTCAGACGGTCTGAACGACATGGTCGAGAACGAGGACATCGAACTGACGCTGAAGGCGCTGTCGGCCAATCTCGATCTGGCCGCCGAACAGCTGGTGCAGATGGCGAACGACAATGGCGGGCGCGACAACGTTTCGGTGATACTGGTCAAGGTACTGCAGCCTTTCCCGGTTGCCCGGCGCGGCTGGCTTGCGCGACTGCTCGCATGGTTGAAGTAAAGGACTGGAAAATGGCAAAACTCATACTCAGCATGGATGGTCTGGTCCTCAAGGAGCTGCCGCTCGCCAAGGAGCGGACGACCATCGGGCGCAAGCCGCACAACGACATCCAGATCGACAATCTCGCGATCAGCGGTGAGCACGCGGTCATCGTCACCATCCTCAACGATTCCTTTCTCGAGGATCTGAACAGCACCAACGGCACCTATGTGAACGGTCAGCCGATCAAGAAGCACTTCCTGCAGAACAACGACGTGGTGGAACTGGGCAAGTACCGCCTGAAGTACATCAACGACACGCCTGCGCAGGCGCCGGCGCCTGACTTCGAGAAGACCATGGTCCTGCGCCCGGACATGATGCGCAAGCCGCCGGCAGAGGCGCCGACCGCGCCGCCGGTGGTGCCGATGCGCTCGGCGACCGAGACGCAGGCCGGATTCCGCGCTGGCGCGTCGGTGCCGGCGGGTACTTCGATGGGCGGTGGCATGCCGCCGCCAGCACCGATCGCGCCGCCGCAGCCGGCGGCGCCCGCCGCACCGCCGAACCAGATCGGCGCCATCCAGATCCTCAACGGCGCCAACGCTGGACGCGAACTGGAACTGACGAAGACGCTGACGACGCTCGGCAAGCCGGGTCTGCAGGTCGCGGTGATCACGCGGCGGCCGCAGGGCTACTTCATCACCCATGTCGAGGGCGCCAACTTCCCGGTGGTCAATGGCAGCCAGCTCGACGCCCAGGCGCACCCGCTGAGCGATCACGACGTGATCGAGATTGCGGGCGTCAAGATGGAGTTCTTCATCAAGCGCTGAGCCGGCACGCCTCGCTCATGTTGCTCCGTCCTGCGCATCGCGCTGACCGGTCGGCGACCTGCCGGCCGGCCCCTGATCGCTCGCCCCCCGCCGGGGCGGCACGGTGAATCAGCACGTGCTGAAGTACGGCATCGGCCTGCTGCTGATGCTCGTGCTGCTCGGGCACGCCGCCCGCTTCTACCAGATACCGGTTCTCGGCAATCTGGACCACATCGCCTACGACACCAAGCTGTCGCTGACCATGCCGCGCACGCGCGACGACAGGGTGGTCATCCTCGACATCGACGAGCGCTCGCTGGCCGAAGTCGGCCGCTGGCCCTGGGGGCGGGAGCGCCTGGCGACCTTGATGGACAAGCTGTTCGACCACTACGGCGTGATGCTGCTGGGTATCGACGTGGTGTTCGCCGAGCCCGATACCAGTTCCGGTCTGCCCATGCTCGAGGGCCTGGCCGCCGGACCGCTCGCCGACAACGAGGGCTTCCGCGCCGCGCTCGACGGGCTGCGACCACAACTCGATTACGACAAGCGCTTCGCCGCGTCGCTGCAGAACCGCCCGGTGCTGCTGGGCTACTACTTCAGCGATCGGGGCGACGGACTGAGCACCGGTGCGCTGCCCGACCCGGTGCTGCCGGCCGGGACTTTCCGTGGCCGCAACATCGCGTTTGCCAGTTTCAACAGCTTCGGTGCCAATCTGCCGCTGTTCCAGGCGTCGGCACTCGGCGCCGGTCATTTCAATCCACTGCCCGATTTCGACGGTCTCAACCGCCGCGTGCCGATGCTGGTCGAGTACAAGGGCGCCTACTACGAATCGTTGTCGCTGGCGGTCGTGCGCACCCTGCTGGGCAGCCCGAAGCTGGTGCCGGGCTATGCCGAGGGCGGGCTGTTCGGGGTGAGTGCCCGCGACTACGCCGGGCTTGAATGGCTGGAACTGCAGTCGGCGCGCGGAACCCTGCGTCTGCCGGTGGACGAGAACGTCGCCGCGCTGATTCCCTATCGCGGTCCGCAGGGCAGTTTCGCTTACTACTCGCTTGCGGATGTGCTGGCCGGGCGCACGCCGGTCGATGCGCTGAAGGGGCGTGTCGCCCTGCTGGGCACGACCGCGCCCGGCCTGCTCGACCTGCGGGCGACACCGGTCGGCAGCACCTATCCTGGGGTGGAAATCCACGCCAACCTGATCGCCGGCATGCTGGACGGCCATATCAAACACCGACCGCAGTACGTGACCGGATTCGACGTGGTCGTGCTGCTGCTGGTCGGCGGCCTGCTGCTGTGGGCGCTGCCGCGCATGTCCCCGATGAATGCCACGCTGCTGTCGGCGGGCATGCTGCTGCTGCTGCTGGGCATGAACTTCGCGTTCTGGCAGTTCGCCGACTTCGTGCTGCCCATCGCGGCCAGCCTGCTGCTGGTGGTCGGGTTGTACGCGCTCAACATGTCTTACGGCTACTTCTTCGAATCGCGCTCGAAGCGGCAGTTCGCACGCATGTTCGGCCAGTACGTGCCGCCCGAACTGGTCGAGGAAATGAGCCGCAACCCCGAGCACTACAGCATGGAAGGTCGCAACGCCGAACTGACCATACTGTTTTCCGACATCCGCGGCTTCACCAGCATTTCGGAAGGGCTGGAACCGAAGCAATTGACGCAGCTCATGAACGAATACCTGGGTGCTATGACTTTCGTCATTCAGGATCAGCGCGGTACGCTCGACAAATATATCGGCGACGCGATCATGGCCTTCTGGGGGGCGCCGGTGGACGATCCGGCGCACGCGATCCACGGGGTGACGGCCGCGTTGCAGATGCAGTCGAGACTGGCCGAACTGAACAGTCACCTGACCGCTCGCGGCTGGCCGGAGCTGAAGATAGGCATCGGTGTGAACACCGGCACGGTCACCGTCGGCGACATGGGGTCGCCGGTACGCAAGGCCTATACTGTGATGGGCGACGCGGTCAATCTGGCGTCGCGCCTCGAAGGACTGACCAAACAGTATGGCGTGGGCATTCTCGTCGGCGATGAAACGCGGCGCGCCGTCAAGGGCGTCGTGTTCCGCGAGGTGGATCGCGTGCGGGTGAAGGGCAAGGACGAGCCGGTATCGATCTACGAGCCGCTGGCGATGGAAGCCGATTTCGATCGCGCGCGGCTGGAAGAGCTGAAGTTGTGGAATCAGGCGCTGCGCCAGTTCAGGAATCAGGAGTGGGATCAGGCTGAACTGACACTGTTCAACCTGCAGCGCATGGACCCGGGGTGCGTGCTGTATGGCTCCTACGCGGAGCAGATCGGACACTATCGCCGTTCGCCGCCCGGCAAGGGCTGGGACGGGGTGCGCACCTTCGATACGAAGTAGACGGACGAGATTGACGTACGAGATTGGCTTACGAACTCGACTTACACGCGGGAAACAGATGAGGATAAGGGTGCTCGGTTGCAGTGGTGGCATAGGGGGGGCGCATCTGCGCACCACGTCGCTGCTCGTCGACGACGACATCCTGATTGACGCCGGAACCGGTGTCGGTGATCTGTCGATCGCCGAGTTGGCACGCATCGACCACGTGTTCGTCACCCACAGCCACCTCGATCACATCGCCTGCCTGCCGCTGATGGTCGATACGGTGGGCGAACTGCGTTCGCGTCCGCTGACCGTATGGACCACCGCGCCGACGCTCGAAGTGCTGCGGCGCCACATCTTCAACTGGTCGATCTGGCCCGATTTCACCGAAATCCCTTCGGTAGAGCGACCGTTCATGACCTTCCGCGAGCTGCGTGTCGGCGACGAGATCGACATGGGCAGCCGGGCGATCCGCGTGCTGCCGGCGCAGCACACGGTGCCGGCAGTTGGCTACGCGGTGCGTTCGTCCGGCGGCACGCTGGCCTTTTCCGGCGACACCACCGTGTGCGATGAATTCTGGGACGCCGTCAATGCGTTGCCTGACCTTCGCCATCTGATCATCGAAACCGCCTTTCCCGACCGCGACCGCCAGCTTGCCGTGATGTCGCGCCACCTGTGCCCGGACATGCTTGCCGGCGAGCTGGAGAAGCTGCGTCACCCGGCCGATATCTATATCACCCATCTGAAACCAAGCCAGATGGACATGACCATGCGCGAGATTGCCGACACACTCGGCTCGCGCAAGCCGCACATGTTGCGCAACAATCATGTTTTCGACTTCTGACCACTCGGCGCGCCAGGACGGCCGCTCGGGTCGGCGGTAACGGGGTGAACAAATGAGTGCAGTACTACCGCCGGCCAGCGATCTGGGCGCGATGAGCGATGTGTCGAGCCGGCTGGCGTTCTTCAAGAATCTGCAGGGCGTGACGACCAAGATTCACGCCACCACCAATATCGACGAAATCATGCTTGAACTGTCGCAGGAAATTTCTGCGCTGTTCAACGCGGACCGACTGACCATCTACGTGCTGGGCGACGACCGGTCAACCATCGTATCCAAGGTCAAGACCGGCCTGAATTCATTCAAGGATCTGCGCCTGCCGCTGACCGAGCAGTCGATTGCCGGTTTCGTCGGCATGAGCCGCAAGCTGCTCAATATCCGCGATGTCTACGATGAGGCCGAGCTGAGGTCGCATTCGGCCAGCCTGAAGTTCCTCGATGGCGTGGACAAGAAGACCGGCTACCGCACCAAGCAGATGCTGGTCGCGCCGATTCTCGACCCGGAAAAGAAGGATCTGCTGGGCGTGGTCCAGCTGATCAACAACAAGTCCGGCCAGCCCTTCTCGGCGCTGGCCGAAGAAGGCCTGCTGAGCATGGCCCACACGCTGGCGGTGGCTTTCCAGCAACGCAGCAAGCCGACGCACGTGGTCAAGTCGAAATACGACTACCTGGTCGTCGATGGCGTCATGTCGCCGCAGGAATTCGATCTTGCCTCGCGTGCGGCACGGCGCAAGGGCGTCGATGTCGAGGACGTGCTGATACGCGATTTCCAGGTCAAGCAGCAGGCGATCGGCGCGTCGCTGTCGAAGTTCTTCGGTGTTGCCTACGAGCCCTTCAAGCCCGAGCGGGTGAAGCCCTTCGACCTGATCAGGAACCTCAAGCGCGAGTACCTCGAAGAGCAGCAATGGGTGCCGGTGGAGGACTCCAGCGAAGGCATCGTCGTCGTTGCGCTCGACCCGGAGAAGGTGAAGGGTGCGCGCGTCGTCAACAACATCTTCCCGAAGGCCAAGCTGGTCTTCCGCGTCACCACCACGAAGGAATTCGTGCAGACGCTGGATCAGTTCTACGGGTCGACGATGGACGACACCAGCGTCGGCGACCTGCTGTCCGACATGCTGGAAGAGGACGAGGTGCACGACGTTGGTGGCGACGACGTCACGGCCGCTGCCGACAACGAACTGGTCCGGCTTGTTAACAAGATCATCATCGACGCCTACCAGCAGGGCGCATCCGACATCCATATCGAACCGCGACCGGGCAAGGACAAGACCCAGGTCCGCTTCCGCAAGGACGGCACGCTGCACCCTTATATCGAGGTGCCGGCAAGCTATCGCAGCGCGCTGGTCACCCGCCTGAAGATCATGTGCGACCTCGACATTTCCGAGCGCCGCAAGCCGCAGGACGGCAAGATCAAGTTCCGCAAGTTCGGCCCGCTGGACATCGAACTGCGGGTGGCCACCATTCCGTCGGCCGGCGGCGTCGAGGACGTGGTGATGCGTATCCTCGCCGCCGGCGAACCGATACCGATCGACAAGCTGGGCGTACTGCCGCACAACCTGTCGCGACTGAAGGAAGCGGTGAGCAAGCCCTACGGCTTGTTCTTCGTATGCGGTCCGACCGGCTCCGGCAAGACGACCACGCTGCATTCCATCCTCAGCCACATCAACACGCCGGAAACCAAGATCTGGACCGCCGAGGATCCGGTCGAAATCACGCAGAAGGGTCTGCGTCAGGTACAGATCAACAAGAAGGCCGGGCTCGATTTCGCCGCCATCATGCGCGCCTTCCTGCGCGCCGATCCTGACGTGATCATGGTTGGCGAAATGCGCGACAAGGAAACCGTGGCCATCGGCATCGAGGCGTCGCTGACCGGTCACCTGGTCTTCTCGACGCTGCATACCAACAGCGCGCCGGAATCCATCGTCCGCCTGCTCGACATGGGCATGGACCCGTTCAACTTCGCCGACGCGCTGCTCGGCGTCCTGGCCCAGCGGCTGGCCAAGCGCCTGTGTCCGAAGTGCAAGGAGGCGTATCACCCGGACGCCGCCGAAATGAAGCACTTCCTTGAGGAGTACTGCGAGGAGCTGCGCAATACCGCCGACTTCAAGGTCGACGCCGAAGGTGCGATGGATCGCGTGTTCAAGGGCTGGATCAAGGCCTACGCCGACGACAAGGGGCGCTTCACGCTGTACCGGCCGAAGGGCTGTCCGGACTGCAGCAATACCGGCTACCGCGGCCGCCTCGGCCTGCATGAACTGATGCTCGGCACCGACCGCATCAAGAAGAACATCCAGGAACGCGAACGCGTCGCCACGATGCTCGCCACGGCACTGGAAGAGGGCATGCGTACGCTGAAGATGGACGGCATGGAAAAGGTGCTGTCCGGGCTGACCGACATGAAGCAGGTCCGCGCGGTCTGCATCAAGTAGCGCGCCGCCGCACATGGACAAGTTCGACGACCTGTTGCGGCGCTTCGAGGATCTCAATGAGATCGGCGCCGCATTGTCGAACGAACGCAATATCGAAGCACTGCTCGAAAAGATTCTGCTCGCCGCCAAAGCCATTACCCACGCCGACGGCGGCACGCTCTACCGCACCGACGAAAGTGGCGAGCATCTGCGCTTCGAAATCATGCGCACCGACTCGATCGGCATCGCGATGGGCGGTACCAGCGGCAAGCGCATCGTGTTTCCGCCGCTGCCGCTGCATCTGCCGGGCGGCCTGCCGAATCTGTCCATGGTCGCCGCCTACTGCGCGCTGAACCGCTGTACCGTCAATATCGCCGACGCCTACGCGGCCGAAGGCTTCGACTTTTCAGGCACTCGCGCTTTCGATGCCCGCACCGGCTACCGTTCGACCAGCTTCCTGACGGTGCCGATGATGAACCACGAAGGTCGGGTCATTGGCGTGCTGCAACTGATCAATGCCGTCAGTCCGCGGACCGGCGAGGTCGGCGTGTTTTCCGATTCCGACCGGCGGCTGGCCGAGTCGCTCGCGTCGCAGGCAGCCATCGCACTGACCAACCGGCAACTGGTGAGTCAGCTCGAAGCGCTGTTCGAATCCTTCATCACGCTGATCAACAACGCGATCGACGAAAAGTCGCCCTACACCGGCGGCCATTGCCAGCGCGTACCGACGCTGACCATGATGCTGGCCGAGGCGGTCAATGACACGACCGAAGGCCCGCTGGCCGACTTCACGATGACCGACGCCGACCGCTACGAGCTGAAGATCGCCGGCCTGCTGCACGACTGCGGCAAGGTGACCACGCCGGTGCACGTGGTCGACAAGGCGACCAAGCTGCAGACCATATTCGACCGCATCCAGCTGGTCGACGCGCGCTTCGAACTGATACGCCGCGACATCGAACTCGCCACCCTGCGCCGGCAAGTGGCGCTCGGACCTGAGGCGGCGCCTGCCGCACGCGAACGGATCGAGCGCGACGGTACCGATCTGCTCAATGAGGTGGAGGCCGACCGCGCCTTCCTGCGTCAGGCGAATATCGGCTCGGAGCGCATGAGCGACGCTGACGTCGAGCGGGTGCACGCGATCGCACGGCGCTGGTCGTGGGCCGACGCCCACGGCGTTGTCCATCCCTGCCTCAGCGCTGACGAGGTCGAGAACCTGACGATACGCGCTGGCACGCTGACCGGCGCCGAGCGCGAAATCATCAATTACCACATCGTGTCGACGATACGCATGCTCGAATCGCTGCCCTGGCCGCGCCACCTGACCAATGTGCCGGAGTACGCCGGTGGCCATCATGAACGGATGGACGGCAAGGGCTACCCGCGCGGTCTGACCCGCGAGCAGATGAGCGTGCAGGCCCGCGTGATGGGCATCGCCGACATCTTCGAAGCGCTGACCGCAAAGGACAGGCCGTACAAACGGCCGATGAAGCTGTCCGAAGCGCTGCAAATCCTCGGCAAGTTCCGCCTCAACGGCCACATCGACCCCGACCTGTTCGACGTGTTCGTCCGCCAGCAGGTCTATCTGCGCTATGCGGAGACCTATCTCGACCCAGAACAGATCGACGACGTCGATCTCCATGCCATCCCCGGCTACTCCGTGAACTGACGTTTTTTGTCACATGCTGCCGGTGAACGGCAGGACAAAAGCATCTGTGTCGAACTGTGTCTCGGCGCCCGGAACAAAAAATCCTTGTGTTTCAGCGAACTGTAAAAAAGTGCTAAAGCTGGCACCCGCCTTGCTCGATATCACCCTGAGCGCAGTCGCGCCCGTTCCGTTCAATACAGGAGAGAGTGATGAAAAAGGTTCAGCAAGGTTTCACCCTGATCGAACTGATGATCGTGGTCGCGATCATCGGCATTCTGGCGGCGATCGCGATTCCGCAATATCAGACTTATGTTGCAAAGTCGCAACTGAATCGTGGTCTGGCTGAAGCGGGTGCCTTGAAAGCCAATGTCGAGGACTGCATTATCAACGGGAAGTTGAATGTGGGCGCGGCGACAACCGAAGGCAACTGTGATCCGGGTGCTGCTGGCTCTGCAATTCTTACAGGCACCAGCCAAGTCGGTGCAACGCTTCCCACTGGCACGGGCGTGCCTCAGGTCGCAGCCTTGAATGCAGATGCAACGATTACTGCGACTTTCGCATCGACTGCAGCTCAACCTATCCGCGGCAAGATCGTTCGCTGGACGCGTGCGGCAGCAACCGGTACCTGGACCTGCGATACGGACGTTGATCAGCAGTACCGGCCGGCAGGTTGTTCCGCGGCAGGCGGCGGCGGTGGCGGTTCGGGCAGCGGTTCCGGCTCTACCAGTTCTGGCGGTTAAGAACTCATCAAGCAAGCAAAGGAGGCCCTACGGGGCCTCTTTTTTGTCAACTTGGATTCCACTGATGCGCCTTAAGAGTTATCTGGCCACGCTGCTTTTTATAGCGACCGCGCTCACCTACTACACCCATCTAAGCCCTTGGCACGCCTCTGCGTTAAACCGAGTGCTCGAACTTGGGCACGGTATGACAGACTTCCGTTTGGAAGTGCTAGAGGCGTATGTCTGGATAGTGCTCGCGTATGCGTTGCTGCTCCCTGTCTATTACATGGGGACCGACGGACCGTCGAAGGCACTGCTCTTGGCAAGAGGGTTTCTAGGATTGCTGAGGAATGGACGCAGCCTGAGTTCTGATGAGGCTCTTGCTGGTCGAATCCTGCTGTTGAAGTTCTTTTTTGCGCCATTGATGGTGTCTTGGTTGATCCAGCACATCGCTGGATTTGCATCTCTCGCGAACTTGCCCTCAATAGAACACTTGGCAACGATTTCAGACTGGGTCAAGTTCTACAATTTGAATATTCATGCACGCCTCATACATCTAATCATCTTTGTAGATGTACTGTTATTCACGTTAGGCTATTTAATTGAGCACCCGCGGCTCAAAAATACATTTGTGTCCGTTGATCCGACTCTGTCGGGTTGGGTGGTCTGCCTGATCTGTTATCCCCCGTTCAATACCGCTCTAAAGGCGTTTATTGGTTGGTACAGCACGGATGCGCCGACCGTAGCGGACCCATGGTTACAGTGTGCGCTGAATCTTGCTGTTCTTCTGAGTTTCGGGTTCTACAGTTGGGCAAGCGTGAACCTCGGTTTCAAAGCCAGCAATCTGACCAATCGTGGCATCGTGCGGCACGGCGTCTATCGCTGGATACGCCATCCCGCTTATACCTTCAAGAACCTAGCCTGGTGGATGGGTGCGATGCCGCCGCTGTGGGCGGCGCTGCAAACCTCGGTGCTGGGCAGTATCGCCATCCTGCTGTCTCTCTGCGGCTGGACCGCGATTTATGTCGCGCGAGCGCTGACCGAAGAGCGCCATCTGCTGATGGCCGACAACGGCTATCGCGAATACATGCAACAGGTGCGCTACCGCTTCATTCCCGGTCTGGTCTGACGCGCATCCTCTTCGCACTGAATATGGTGGGCCACCACGTGTCCGATGGCCGTCAGCAGTTGTTCGTTCAGGCGCAGGCCATCGCGATGGCGCCGGGTGGCGATGAACACCCAGTTCCATCGAGCGTGCGCTGGAACGACGGCTAGCGCGCTGACGCCCGGCAGCGAGCCATCCCGCCAGAACATTCGCTGTCCTCGTGCATCGTCGAAGACGTGGAAGATGAGGCCGTGGCAGTTGCGCGGCCCACTGCTGCGCGGGCAGGCCGGCGGCGCGGTATCCAGCGCCTTGAGCTCGTTTGCCGGGAACGCTTGTGCAAGAAGTCGCGCCATGTCGCGAGCGTTGCTCTTGAAGCCGCCACTCGCCAGCATGGCCGGATAGTTGAAGTGATAGCTGGCGGGGTCGTCCGTTGGATCGTCCGGGCTGGCGTGGTAGCGGACAGTCCGGACGCCCTCGTCGTGTGGCGCGATGGTCGACTTGCCGATGCGTCGGGTAATCGAGGCGGCGACCTGGTCGGCAAGCGATTGTCCTGTGCGGACGCGCAACGCCTCTCCTAGTAGGCAATAACCGGTGTTGGAATACTGGAAAGTCGATCCGGCAGAGGCCTGCAGCGGTTCCGACAGCAACTGCCCGATCTGGGCCGGGCAGCGTGGTTCGGGCTTCAGCATTTCATCCAGACCCACCGGGCGGCGCAGGCCGGATCGGTGCCCAAGCAGATCATGCAGGGTGATATCGCGTACGCCGCGACCACTCGAATCACTGTCGATGCCCAGCACATCGACCAGTTTCGAATCGAGAGGTAAGCTCTTGTCTGCATCGGCATCCAGGACCGCTAGCCCGGTCAGGATTTTCGACAGACTGGCGATGCGCAAGGGCTGCTCCACCGTCAGGGGGCGGCCATGCGAAGCTTGACCGAATGCCAGGTCAATGGCTTGAACATCGCGACCGCGCAGCGAGAACTGGGCGGCCGGCAATGACTGCTCGGTGAGCAGGTGCTGCAGTTCCGATGTGAGTGTGGCCATGCATTGAGGCGCGGCGTCGGCGTGTGCCACCGATAGAGCCGCGGTCAAGGCGACGAGCAGCGATCGCTGCATTACTCAGGCTTCGATCAGGTCGGGTGAAATGCACAGCCTGAGAATGTGTTGGGCTGCACCGTCACGCACTCGATTGCTGAGCCACCATACCGCACCCTTCTTCACCGACCACTCCGCCTCCTCCCCCGATAGCAACAACGCCGCGACCCGCCCCAGCGTCGGCTGATGCCCCACTACCAGCACCGCGCCGCTACCCGTCGGCCACTCGGTAGCGGCGATGAGGTCGGCGACCGAGGCATCGGTGCTCAGCAGCCGTGAGGTTTCGAACTCCAGTTCCAGTGCCTGCGCGGTCTGTTGGCAGCGGGTGGCCGGGCTGACCAGGATGCGGGTGTTCTTCGGCAGGCGGGGTTTCAGCCAGGCGGCCATCTGCTTGGCCTGTTTCTCGCCGCGCGCGGACAGTTTGCGGCTGGCGTCGGGCACGGTGTCGAGCGCTTCGGCGTGACGCCACAGGATCAGTTCCATCGATGTCTCCTCGTGTTCTTGTCGGGCGCGCGCAGTGTGGTGAGGTGACGTGACGGATGCATGACACGGCGCCCCGGATTCAGCGCGGGCGAGGCATGCGCTCCAGGCGCTTGAGCAGCTTTGGCGCCTCATCGACGATTTTCCGGTAGCGCGGCATGTGGTGGGCGGCGATCTGAGCGACCGCAGCGAGCCGCGCCGGGTCGCTGCCGGCGGCGGCCAGCAGGCGCGGGCCGGCCTGGCTGAGATCGTTGATGAAGCCCAGTTGCTCCTGCGCGGCCGCCAGCGTTTCGAGCGCGCGCCGGGCGCGATTCGCGTGCAGCAGCGGCAGGTTGAATTCGAGCGCGTAGCGCAGCCGCTTCACGTCGATGCGCAGTGCGTGCAGCGCGGCGATGTCGCCCGATCTCGCCAGACGGGCGGCGGCAACCATGCGGGTGTGGGCGCGCGCGAGGCGCTTTTTGGCGAGGGCGGCCAGCGTCGGCGCGTCCTGCCGGTCGTCGAGCCGGTGCAGCACGTCGAGCAGCGCGATCATCAGTCGAGCCTGCCGGCCGTCCTGCAAGGCACGGATGACGCGCTCGCGCACATCGCTGCGAATGGCATGCAGCGTGTGGGCGAGCTCGTTCAGCTCTGGCGTGGCTGTCGTGCCGAGCAGTGGCGCCACCAGTTCGGACTGCAGTACGTCGCGGTCGCGCAGCTCGCCCAGTTCGCCCGCCAGCGCACGCAGGTGCTGCGCAAGATCGTCGGCGCTGCCTTCCGGCAACGCGGGCGCGAACACACGCAGTGCGCTGCGCAGCCGGCGCAGCGCGACGCGCATCTGGTGGATGAATTCCGGCGCATCGCTGTGCAGCGCGCCGTGTTCGTTCGCCTGGTAGTGGGCGATGCAGTCCAGCGCGACAGCACGGAAGGCGTCCGCGGCCGAGCCCTCCGGGTCTATCGGCGAGCGGCCGGCGCGCACCGGTTCGAGCACCGCGTCGGTCATCAGGTCATAGCCACGTTGCGCCTTGCTGCGCGACTCGGCGCGCAGCGGCAGCGTTGCTGCGAGACGGGCGGCGAAATCGAGCAGGGTGTCGACCGGGGCACCGGCCAGTTCGAGTTCGAGTTCGGAAATGGTTTCGCGCCGTTCGCCGGCGATGATGTGACCGCGATCGGCCATAAGCAGCAGTTCGCCGCCGCCGGCACGAAAGCGCCATTCGCGCCGTTCGAAGGTGGTGTCGAACACGGTGACGAGCACGCCGCGGTCGCGCAGCGTTTCGAGTTCCGTCCGCAGCGCGGGGTCGTCGATGGCCGAGAAGTCGAAGTGCCCGCTGAAGGGCTGTTCCCATTCCGGGCGCGAGGACAGCCCTGCGCGCGATGCGCTGGCGCATTTCACCGTTTGCAGCCAGCGCCGCCCGGCGCGACGCAGGCGCAGCGCGACGCGCTGGCGCCGCAGTGCGAGATCGGGGGTGTCGAAATAGAGGTTGCGCAGCGTCTGCGTGTGCGGTGGCGCGATTGCCTCGCGCAGCAGCGGGTGGCGGGAGAATGCGCGCCAGCCGGCGTCGGCCATCGCCAGTTTGAGTTCGATTTCCTGGGCCATCGTTTCCGTGCCTGAGCGGGGTCCTGTGCCCGCGACCGGGCCGATGGTAGAACGAAAGCGGCCTTCTTCGTCACCTCGACCCGGCTGGCCGTCGAGGTGCCGGCGATTCCAGCCCCGCCTTGCTCCGAGCGGCGCCTGTGCCGACCGGCTTCAGTCGGCCGTCCAGTGCCCTGACTTGCCGCCGGCCTTCTCCAGCAGACGGATGTCGCCGATGCGCATGCCGCGGTCGACCGCCTTGCACATATCGTAGATGGTGAGCAGTGCGACGCTGGTCGCGGTCAGCGCTTCCATCTCGACGCCGGTCTGGCCGGTGGTGCGGGCGGTGACTTCGCACAGCACCCGGCTCGTCCCCTCGTCAAGCGCGAACTCGACGCTCACCTTGGTCAGGGCGATCGGATGGCACAGCGGGATCAGATCGGAGGTGCGCTTCGATGCCTGGATGCCGGCGATGCGCGCGACGCCGAGCACATCGCCCTTTTTTGCATTGCCGTCGCGTACCAGCGCGAAGGTGGCCGGCTGCATCGTAATCGAGCCGGCAGCACGCGCCACGCGCGCGGTGTGCGCCTTGTCGCCGACGTCGACCATGTGGGCCTGGCCCTGGGCGTCGAAATGGGTCAGTGGAGACTGCTTGGTCTGGGAGTCGTCGGCGCTCATCGTGTCATTGCGGACGGGTGGGGTGGGGGGATGTTCAGTTCGAGCCAGTAGCGGGCGAGCAGGGTCAGCGTTTCGGAAAAACTGACGAAATCGAGCGACTTGCGCACGAAGCTGTTGGCACCGAGTTGCGCGGCGGTGCGGATGTCGCGCTGTTGCGACGACGCGGACACCATGACCACCGGCAGCACGTGCGTCTGCGGGTCGGCCCTCACCTGTCGCAGCACCTCCAGACCGTCGATGCGCGGCAGCGTCAGATCCAGCATCACCAGCGCCGGCTGGTAACGCGTGTCGCGCCCGACGAAGGCTCCGCGCCCGAACAGGTAGTCCAGCCCTTCCTCTCCGGAGGCGGCGATCTGGATCTGCTCGGTCGGCACGATGTTACGCAGTGCCGTGGTGATGAGCTTCACGTCTTCGGGTACATCTTCAATCAGCAGCAGGGCGTGCGAACCAACCGGAATCGACGACATCGGAGACGTAGGCGTAGAGTGGTGAGAGGACCGGCCAGGCCGGCTACCATGTCGGTCGTCGCGCAGCGCCGGCCGGACCTTCTGTGCTGCCGTTCTTGTTGCGCCGCCTCTGTTTGCGGGGCAGCGTCACACGCGGTAACGGATCGCTGACGAATGCTCACCTGCTGCCGAACGACCGTTCACGCCTGCCCGTTATCATAGCATCGCCATGAGTCACTTCCTGTTCTCCCGCTGGCTGCGCAAGGCGGTCGCCGTGCTGCTTCTGCTGCCGCTTGCCGCGCCAGCCAATACGCTGCCCGATCTGGGCGACGTCGCCCAGGCTGATCTGCCGCCGTCGCTCGAACGTCGCATCGGCGAATCGCTGTGGCGCGACATGCGGGTGCGCGAGCGCAGCTACATCAACGATCCGGAGATCAACGGCTACCTGAACCAGCTGGCCGACCGACTGGTGTCCAAGCTGCCGGATTCGACACAGAGCTTCGAACTGTTCGCGCTGCGCGACCCGACGCTGAACGCCTTCGCCTGGCCGGGCGGCTTCATCGGCGTGCACACGGGCCTCATCGTCGCCGCGCAGAGCGAATCCGAACTTGCTTCGGTGATCGCGCACGAAATTTCGCACGTGACGCAGCGGCACATCGCACGGCTGTATTCCAAGCGTGGCGAAATGAGCGTCATCGCGATCGCCTCGCTGATCATCGCGGCGCTTGCCGCGCGCGGAAATTCGCAAGCGGCGCAGGCGGCACTGGTCGGTGGTCAGGCGGCGAACATCGCTACGCAACTTTCCTACACCCGCGACTTCGAACGCGAAGCGGACCGTATCGGCATCCAGATGCTGGACGGCGCCGGCTTCGACACGCGCGGCATGGCAGCCTTCTTCGAGCGCATGCAGCGCTCGGTGCGCTTCTACGAAGCGAATTCGCCGGCCTACCTGCGCACCCACCCGCTGACTACCGAGCGTATCGCCGACGCGGCCGCGCGCATCCAGCAGACCGCCTACCGCCAGGTGCCGGACAGCATCGATTTCCTGCTGGTGCGCGCCAAGCTGCGTGCCTACGATGGTGATGCGCGCGAGGCGATGGCCGAGTTCGAGAGCCGGCTGCGCGATGTCCAGGGCAACGCGCGCGTCGCCGCGCGCTTCGGTCTGGCGCACGCGGCACTGCGCTTGCGCGACTTCAAGCGCGCGCAGCAGGAACTCGATGGCTTGCGCGCCGACGGCTTTGCGTCGCCGATGCTCGACAACCTGGGCGGGCGCATCAGCCTGGACGCCGGGCGTCCGGCCGAGGCGGTCGAGCGCTTTCGTGACGGACTGAGCCGATCCGCGCGTTCGCGCGCGCTGCTGTATGGACTGATCGAGGCGCTGCTGGCCGACAATCGTCCGGACGAGGCGCTGACGGTCGTCAATGGCGAGGTGTCCGTCACTACCCAGGACCCACAGCTCTACCAGCACCAGGCGCGGACCTATGCGCTGCTCGGCAAGCGCCTGGCGCAGCACCGTGCGCAGGCCGAGGCCTATGTGCTGAATGGGCAGTATCAGGCCGCCATCGAACAGCTCGAACTGGCCCAGCGCGCTGCCGACGGGGATTTCTACCAGCAGTCTGCGGTCGATGCGCGGCTGCGCGAACTGCGCGAGCGGCTCGCCGAGCAGCGGCGCGACGGCATGTAGGCGGTGAGGCGGATGACGACCGGGCGCCCGGACTCAAAGCCGTGGCGTTGATCACCGCCGCGACAGCGGGTATAAACGCCGCTCCAAGCACGGGGTGAAACATGGAATTCGACAAGGAACTGGATGCGCGTGGTCTGAACTGTCCGCTGCCCATCCTGCGTACCAAGAAAGCGCTTTCGGAACTGAGCAGCGGTCAGGTGCTGCGCGTGGTGGCGACCGATCCCGGCGCGGTGCGCGATTTCGAAGCCTTCGCACGGCAGACGGGCAACACCCTGCTCGACAGCGGCGAAGCGAACAAGGAATTCTTCTTCCTGCTGCGACGCAAGTAATCCCAGCGGCCGGCGCCAGAACAACGGGGGAAAACATGATCCGTCTTTTCCAGTTTCCTCCGGCGATGGGCCTGCCCAATGCGAGCGGCTTCTGCCTCAAGCTTGAAACCTGGCTGCGCATGGCCGGGCTGCCCTACCAGAACGTCTACACGATGAATCTGGGCAAGGCGCCCAAGGGCAAGCTGCCGCACATCATCGACGACGATGGTACCGTGCTCGCGGACAGCGGGCTCATCATCGATCACCTGACGCGGCGCCACGGTGTGGCGCTGGACGATCACTTCGATCGCAATCAGCGCGCACAATCGCTGATGCTCCAGCGTACGCTGGAAGAACATGCCTACTGGTGCGTGCTCCATTTCCGCTGGGCCGACGACCGTTACTGGCCGGCGACGCGCGACGCCTTTTTCGGCGGCTTGGGGGCACCTTACAAGTGGTTCGTGCCGGCGCTCGCGCGCGGCGGCATGGTGAAGCAGGTGAAGGCTGCGGGCGTAGGCCGGCACACCGCTGACGAAATCACCGACATGGGCATGCGCGACATCGACGCCGTCGCCACCGTGCTCGGCGACAAACCCTTCCTGTTCGGCCACCCCTCCAGCATCGACGCAACGGCCTACGGCATGCTGGCGAACGTCGTGTTCGTCGATGTCGACATTCCGTTCAAGCGGCTGATCGAGCGCGACTACCCGTCCATCGTGCGCTACTGCGAGCGGATGAGGCAGGTTTATTGGAGGGGCCAGGGGTTAGGGACTAGGGACTAGGGACTAGAAAAGTTTCCGGGCGGCTTCGCCGCCCGCAATCCGCTAGCCCCAAATCCCTAGCCCCCAGCCCCTCGCGTCACCCCAACCGCCCCAGCTGTTCTTCCAGCTTGACCAGCAGATCGCCGAAATCGGTGAGGCGCTTGCGCTCCTGCTCGACCACGGCGGCGGGGGCGCGGCCGACGAAGCTCTCGTTGCCGAGCTTGGCTTCGCATTTCGCGATCTCGCCTTTGACGCGGGCGATCTCCTTGCCGACGCGCTCGCGCTCGGCAGCGACGTCGATCTCGATCTTCAGCATCAGGCGGAAATCGCCCACCACCTGCACCGGCGCTGGCGAATCCGGCAGCGCGTCACCCACCGCCTGCACCTCGCTGAGCTTGGCGAGCGCGGCAAGGTAGGGTGCATAGCCACGGATCGCCTCGGTCTTGCCGGCAGCCAGCAGCGGCACCTTGGTGGCGGGCGACACGCCCATCTCGCCACGCAGGCTGCGGCAGGCGTCGATCATGGTCTTCAGTTCCGCCACCCAGGCGTCGGCGGTCGCGTCGATGCGGCTCAGATTGGCCTGCGGGTAGCGCACCAGCTGGATCGACTCACCTTCCTTGCGCTCGGCCAGCGGGGCCACCGTCTGCCACAGCTCTTCGGTGATGAAGGGAATCAGCGGGTGAGCCAGACGCAGCACGGTTTCGAGCACGCGCAGCAGGGTGCGGCGGGTGGCGCGCTGCTGGGCGGGCGTGCCGTTCTGGATCTGCACCTTGGCCAGTTCGAGGTACCAGTCGCAGTACTCGTCCCACACGAAGCGGTAGATGGCCTGCGCCACCAGGTCGAAACGGTAGTCGCCGAACTGTTTCTCGACTTCGGCTTCGACGCGCTGCAGTTCGCTGACGATCCACAGGTCGGGTGCCTGGAAGTGCAGCGGACCGTCCGGGCCGCAGTCGTCGTTGCACGGTGCCATGCCGCAGTCCTGGCCTTCGCAGTTCATCAGCACGAAGCGGGTGGCGTTCCACAGCTTGTTGCAGAAGTTGCGGTAGCCCTCGCAGCGCTGCATGTCGAACTTGATGTCGCGGCCGGGGCTGGCGAGCGAGGCGAAGGTGAAGCGCAGCGCGTCGGTGCCGAAGGCGGGGATGCCGTCCGGAAACTCCTTGCGCGTGCGTTTCTCGATCTGTTCCGCCTGCTTCGGATTCATCAGGCCGGTGGTGCGCTTCTTCACCAGTTCGTCGAGCGCGATGCCGTCGATCAGGTCGATCGGGTCCAGCACATTGCCCTTGGATTTCGACATCTTCTGGCCTTCCGCGTCGCGGATCAGGCCGTGCACATAGACGTCGCGGAACGGAATGCGGCCGGTGATGTGGGTGGTCATCATGACCATGCGTGCCACCCAGAAGAAGATGATGTCGAAGCCGGTCACCAGCACCGACGACGGCAGGTAGAGGTCGAGCGCCGGATTGCTCTTCTCCGGATTGCCCGGCTCCCAGTCCGGCGTCCAGTCCAGCGTCGAGAAGGGCCACAGCGCCGACGAATACCAGGTGTCGAGCACGTCCTCGTCGCGCTTGAGCAGCGGCAGGTTTTCCTTGATCGCGTAGTTGCGGCCGACCTCGGGCAGCGTGTCGCCGGACATTTCGCGCGCCATCGCGGTGGCGACGGCGAGGCGCTTCAGGTCCGGGTTCGATTGCGCGAGGTGCTCGAAATACTTCTGATAGGCCTCGGCTTCGGAGTGCGCGACGAACACATTGCCCTGATCGTCGTACCAGGCCGGAATCTGGTGGCCCCACCACAGCTGGCGCGAGATGCACCAGTCCTGGATGTTGTTCAGCCACTGGTTATAGGTGTTCACCCAGTTTTCCGGGTGAAAGCGGATTTCGCCGCTCGCCACCACGTCGAGCGCCTTCTGCGTGATGCTCTTGCCGTCGGGGCCAGGCTTGCTCATCGCGACGAACCACTGGTCGGTCAGCATGGGCTCGATCACGGCATTCGTGCGGTCACCGCGCGGCACCTTGAGCGTGTGCTTGTCGGTCTTTTCCAGCAGGCCCGAGGCTTCCAGGTCGGCGACGATGGCTTTGCGCGCGGCGAAGCGGTCGAGACCGCGGTATTTTTCCGGCGCGTTGTCGTTGATCTTCGCATCCAGCGTCAGGATGGAAATCATGGGCAGACCGTGACGCTGGCCGACCGCGTAGTCGTTGAAATCGTGCGCCGGGGTCACCTTGACCACGCCGGTGCCGAATTCGCGATCGACGTAGCTGTCGGCGATGACCGGAATCTCCCGGTCGGTCAGCGGCAGCTTCACCGTCTTGCCGATCAGCGCGCTGTAGCGCTCGTCCTCCGGATGCACCATCACCGCGACGTCGCCGAGCATGGTTTCCGGGCGGGTCGTGGCGACGGTCAGATGACCGGAACCATCGGCCAGCGGATAGCGGATGTGCCACAGCGAACCGGCTTCCTCTTCCTGCACCACTTCAAGGTCGGACACAGCGGTGCCCAGAACCGGGTCCCAGTTCACCAGGCGCTTGCCGCGATAGATCAGGCCCTCTTCATGCAGACGGACGAAGGTTTCAGTGACGATCTTCGACAGACCTTCGTCCATCGTGAAGCGCTCGCGCGTCCAGTCGGGCGAGGTACCGAGGCGGCGCATCTGGCGGGTGATGGTGGAACCGGAGTACTCCTTCCATTCCCACACCTTCTTCACGAACTCCTCGCGGCCGAGGTCGTGGCGCGAGATGCCCTGGGCGTCGAGCTGGCGCTCGACCACGATCTGCGTGGCGATGCCAGCGTGGTCGGTGCCCGGCTGCCACAACGTGTTGTCGCCGCGCATGCGGTGATAGCGCGTCAGCGCATCCATCAGGGTCTGGTTGAAGCCATGACCCATGTGCAGCGTGCCGGTGACGTTCGGCGGCGGCAGCAGGATGCAGAAGTTGGGCTTGTTCGGGGTGTCGGTGTCCAGGCCGGCAGCGAAATAGCCGCGCGATTCCCACTCGGGGTACCAGCGGCGTTCGATGTCGGCCGGTTCGAAGCTCTTGGCCAGCGTCATGACGGGTCTGCGTGGATGCAAACCCGCGATTATAGGGGCTGGTCGGGCTGGTCCGATGGTTCGACCGTGGCGTTGAGCACAGCCTGACTGCGGTTTTCGATGTCGGCGGCGATGGATTCGCGCAGATCGAGTACTGCCTGTTCGCGGATGCGGGCTGTTGCATTCTCCAGTGCGGCGCCCAGCGCCGCCTCGAACGCCACCTGCATCTCGATGCTGACCAGCGCCGGTAGCGTGGTCGTGCACCAGTCGTCGATGCGGCTCTGGATCAGCGCGGGCAGGTCGGAAAACTGCTGCGACAGTGCGTCAGACGTGGTCTGCTGCAGACGCTCCCGGACTTCGATGCCGACCGCGCGCGCAACCTCGCCGGTCACGCGTTCCGTCACGTCGGCGGTGACGCGTTCGGTCACTTCCACGGTGACCCGCTCGGTGACTTCGGTCGTCACTCGCTCCGTGACCTCCGCGGTCACCGCCGCGGTGATCTCGGCGCTGCGGTCCTCGGGTTCCGGCACCAGGGTGTCGAGATCGACTTCCTCTGTCAGCAGCGGGATGCCGTCGTCCACCACGGCCGGGGCGACCCGGCCGGCAACGAAGGTGCGGCTGCGCCGCATCAGCGAATCGGCTCGGCCGATCAGATCGTCGCTCATGCTTCAGCCTTTCGTGTCTGCATGTCGAATCCGCCCTGCCGGTAGCGCACGTAGCGCGTGCGCGCCGCGTCGCGGTCGGCGGGGTCCTGACTGACGATCTCGACGATGTGCGCGCGCTGCTCGAAACCGGCCGGCACGTCGTGCGCCATATTGAGCAGTACGGCATCGGCCGGGGCCGACGCCGGATCGCGGCCGATGCGCACCGGCGTCGCGTCGCTCAGCGGGTGGCCGTCGCGCACATGCGGAATGAAGGCCAGCGGCTCGAACACCCACAGCATCTGGTCGAGCCGCGCGGCCAGCGCGTCGTTGTCGCAATGTATCCACACGTGACGCCCCGCGGCGTGCCATTGCGCCACCAGCGCACAGGCGTGGCGCAGCTTGTCGGGCGCGTCGTGGTGGAATTCGGCGACCGCCATGCGTGCCTCAGAGCTTGCCGGCGCGTTCGAGCAGGAAGTGGGTCAGCAGCGGTACCGGACGACCGGTGCCGCCCTTTTCCTTGCCGCTCTTCCATGCGGTACCGGCGATGTCCAGGTGCGCCCACTTGAACTTCTTCGCGAAACGGGCAAGGAAGCTGGCGGCGGTGATCGACCCGGCGGGGCGGCCACCGATATTGCCCATGTCGGCGAAGTTGCTCTTCAGCTGATCCTGGTAATCCTCCCAGATCGGCAGGCGCCAGGCGCGGTCCCAAGAGGTCTGGCCGGCGGCCAGCAGTTCGTCGGCCAGCGCGTCGTCGTTGGCCATCAGGCCGCTGGTGACGTGGCCCAGCGCGATGATGCAGGCACCGGTCAGCGTCGCGATATCGATTACGCAGGCGGGCTCGTAACGCTCGGCGTAGGTCAGCGCATCGCACAGGATGAGCCGGCCTTCGGCGTCGGTGTTCAGGATTTCTATGGTCTGGCCGGACATCGACTTGACCACGTCACCGGGCCGCGTGGCTGCGCCGCCCGGCATGTTCTCGGTGGTCGGGATGAGGCCGATCACGTTCAGCGGCAGCTTCATCGCGGCCAGCGCCTGGAAGGTGCCAAGCACGCTGGCGGCGCCGCACATGTCGTACTTCATCTCGTCCATGCCTTCGCCCGGCTTCAGCGAAATGCCGCCGGTGTCGAAGGTGATGCCCTTGCCGACCAGCACGATGGGCGCCTCGTTCTTCTTGCCGGCGCGGTACTCCATCGCGATGAACTTGGGCGGCTGGCGCGAGCCGGCAGCGACCGACAGGAAGGAACCCATACCCAGCTTCTGAATGTCGGCGCGGTCGAGCACGGTGACGGCGATATCCGACTTCTTGCCAAGTTCGAGTGCCTGTTCGGCGAGATAGGTCGGCGTGCAGACGTTGGGCGGCAGGTTGCCGAGCGTCTTCGCGAGCGCCATGCCGTGACCGATCGCTTCGCCCTGTGCAAGCGCGTCGGCGGCAGCAGACGCCGCGGTTTTCTTCGGCAGCGTGAAGCCGAGCGCGGCCAGTGCGCGCGACTCGTCCTTCTTGTTGCGGGCGTGGGTGTCGTAGCGGTAAAGCACGTCGAGTGCGACGATGGCGGCCTGACGCAATGCGCCGGCTGTGCCGACCTTGCGCGGGGCGACTTCGGCCAGCGTGCTCACTGCGTCGCTGGCGCCGGTGTCGCGCAGCGCACGCACGCTGGCGGCAACCGCGTCGCGGTATTCCTTGAGACCGAATTCCTTTTCCTTGCCGAGGCCGACCAGCAGCACGCGTTCGGCAGCGATGCCCGGCAGCTTGTGCAGCAGCAGCGTGGTGCCGGACTTGCCGTCCATGTCGCCGCTGCCGAGGATGTCGGCGATGCGGCCCTTGCTGGCGGCGTCGAGCGCCGCGGCTGCCGCGCCCGGTTTGCGCGACTCGAACACACCCACGACCAGGGCGCCGGTGCGCAGTTTCTCGGGGCTGCCGCTCTTTATGCTAAATTCCACCCGCTTCTCCTCTATCAGTTCGCGCTGCTTCAGGTCGCCCGATTATCGGCGTGAAGCCGCGCGCGAGTCAAAAAAGAACGGCCTGACGCGCCTTTGCGCGAAGGCGTTCCGCACGGAGCCCCAGGCTTGATCTTCCAGCGCGCCGCCCTGCGCGAATTCGCCAGTACTGCTTTGACGGTGTTCGTCGCCCTGTTCGCGATCGTGCTGTCCACTCAGCTCGTGCGCCTGCTCGGACAGGCGGCGGGCGGGAAAGTGGCATCGGAAGCGGTGATGGCGCTGCTCGGCTTCGGCGCGCTGCGCTATCTGGGCGTGATCCTGTCGCTGACGCTGTTCATATCGGTGCTGCTGGCGATGTCCCGCAGCTGGCGGGATTCGGAAATGGTGGTGTGGTTCGCGACCGGTCTGCCCCTGTCCGCCTGGGTGCGGCCAGTGCTGCTGTTCGCGTTGCCCATGGTGATCGCGGTCGGGGTGCTGTCGCTGTACCTGGCGCCGTGGTCGCAGGTGAAGAGCGCCGAATTCCGCACCCGAATGAGCAACCGCGACGACGTGGCGCAGATGTCGCCCGGCAGCTTCCGCGAGTCGTCGCAGGCCAACCGGGTGTTCTTCGTCGAGAGCGGCGACGGCACCGACGGCGCGGTCAAGAACATCTTCGTCAGCACGACCGACAAGGGCAAGGTCGGCGTCATCGTCGCCGGTGACGGCTACACGCAGACCATGGAATCCGGCGACCGCTTCGTCGTGCTGCTGAACGGACGCCGCTACGAGGGCGAGCCGGGCAGCCCGGAGTACCGCGTGATGGAATTCGAACGCTACGCGGTGCGGATCGAAACGAAGGAGGCGCAGGGTGTCGAGTCGCGCCCCTACCTGCTGACGGTCGAGGAACTGCTGGCCGATCCGACCGCGCCGAACATGGGTGAGCTGGCTTTCCGCATCGGTCTGCCGATCGCGGCGCTGAATCTGGCCCTGCTTGCCATCCCGCTGTCTTTCGTCAATCCGCGCGCCGGGCGCGCCAACAATCTGCTGATGGCGCTGCTGATCTATCTCGTCTATTCGAATCTGCTGAGCATCACCCAGGCCTGGGTGTCGCAGGGCAAGCTGTCCTTCGGTGGCGTGTTGTGGACACTGCACGGCGGCATGTTCCTGCTGCTGGCCGGCATGTTCGCCTGGCGCATGTACGGCCACCTTCCGCGCACCTGGCTGGGCCGCTGATCGATGCTGATCCACGAACGCTACATCCGCCGCGAAGTCGCCCTGGCCACACTGCTGGTGCTGGCGGCCTTTCTCGGGCTGTTCGGTTTCTTCGACCTGATCAACGAGCTCGATAACCTGGGGCGCGGCAACTACGGCCTGCAGCACGCGGTGATGTATACCGTGCTGACCATGCCCGGTCGCGTGTACGAAACGCTGCCGATCGCGGTGCTGATCGGCGCGCTGTACTCATTGACCACGCTGTCGCGCCATTCGGAAATCACCGTGCTGCGTGCGTCGGGGATGTCGACCGGCCGCATCCTGCGTCTGCTTGCACGCATCGGCCTGCCCTTCGTGCTGCTCACCTTCGTCACTGGCGAATTCATCGCGCCACCGGCCGAGCGGGCGGCGCAGGAACTGAAGCTGTCGGCCCGTTCGCAGCTGCTCACCGGCGAGTTCCGCAGCGGCTTCTGGGTCAAGGACGGCCACGATTTCGTCAATATCGGCAGCGTCACGCCCGAGGGGGTGCTGCGCAAGATCCGCATTTTCGAGTTCAACGACAGCCGGGAACTGCTGTCCGTCCTGGAGGCGGCAAGCGGCGGCTACCAGGCGCCTGCCGGATGGGTGCTCACCGACGTCACCCGCACGGACTTCTCGGAGAACGGCGCCAAGGTGAGCAAGTCGGACACACTGGTGTGGGATTCCGATCTCAGTCCGGACGTGATGAGCGTGATGCTGGTCGTACCCGAGCGGATGTCGGCGTGGAAGCTCTGGCACTACATCCGGCACCTGTCGGATAACAGGCAGGAGACCGGCCGCTACGAAATCGCGCTGTGGAAGAAATTCAGCTATCCGCTTGCCTGCTTCGTCATGCTGGCGCTCGCTCTGCCGTTCGCCTACATGCACAACCGCAATGCGGCGGTCAGCATCAAGGTGTTTACGGGCGTGATGATAGGCGTGCTGTTCCACATGCTGAACGGCCTGTTCTCGAACCTCGGTGCGATCAACTCGTGGCCGCCTTATGCGGCGGCACTGACGCCCGGCTTCCTCTTCGTGTTTGCCGCGGCGGCCATGCTGTGGTGGGAGGACCGCCGCTGAGCGGTCCGTCTACTTGATACGTATCACCCGGGTGCCGGCCAGTCTGTCATGCAGGAACTGGCGGTCGCGATCGAACAGCGCCCAGAACAGTCCGACACCGCAGAACAGCAGCGACGGCCAGCTCAGCAGATAGCGCGCAAGCGCGCGTTTCAGTTCGGGCGGCCTGTCCTGCGTGGCGTCGACGACACGTATCCCCCAGGTCTGCATGGCCAGTGTCTGTCCGCCACGGCGCCAGTAGTGAACAAAGTACAGGCCAAGCAGCAGCAGGATGTGCAGCCAGGCAAACCAGCCCTGTGGCGCGAGTTCGAAGAACAGTCCGACGATCAGATAGGGCAGCATGAAGCCGGCCGCCAGCACGCCGAGCAGCAGCAGGGATTCGTAGAGCAGCGATGCGAGGCGCCGGCGCAGGCCGGCCACCGGATAACGGGTCGTTTCTGACATGTGGAAGTATTGCGGCGTGGCCGCAGGAAGAATTGGACGGCGGAGCTGCCTGTTTATTTGCGGACCGGCGCTGCGGCCGCCGCGCCCGGCGCCTTGGTGCCCGGGCGTTGGGCCGCGCCGAGCCGGCTGCGTTCCTCGGGCGACAGCCCTTCGTAGGCCTCCCATTGCCGACGCAACGTTTCGCGCTGGTCGGCGGGCATTGCCTGCAGGCGCTTGTAGCGCTCGCGTGCCTCGATACGCTCCTGCGGCGTCAGGCTGCCCCAGTAGCTCATGCGCGCGCGCATCCGCGACTGTTCTTCCACCGTCATCGACGGATAGCGGGCGGCGAGGTCGAGCCATTTGCGACGGCGTTCGGCGTCGAAGCTGTCCCAGTCGGCTGCCAGCGGCGACAGGATGGCCTGTTCAGCCTGATCGAGCTGATGCCAGCCCGGCGCCCGGGTCTGTGCCGACGCGCTGGCGCAGGCGAGGGTGGCTGCAAGCAGCGCACCGGCAAACTTGCGTCGCATCAGGATCTGCCCTGGCTGTCGAGCCAGGCTCCGAAACCGCGGTCGAGGTAGGCGTCGATGGGCAGGTCATCGGTCAGCAGGGCGCTGTCGATATCGAGGGATTCGTTGAAGCGCTCGTCCTGCGATTGCTGGCTGGCCAGGGCGGCGATCAGTGCGAGCATCAGAATGCCGACGGTCGGCGCCAGTCCGTCGCGCAGCCATCCGCCGCCCAGATTGCCCGGCAGACCGGCGAGACGGGGCAGCCATGCCAGTCGGCGACGCGGCGTGGCAGCAGCCAGTGCCCGCTCGCGCGCCTGGCGCAGGCGAAACACGATGTCGGTGGGCAGTTCGGTGCAGGAGGCTTCGAGCGCCGCGTGTGCGCGCTGGCCGATCGCGGCCTCGTCGGTCGCCGCGGACGGAAATGTCGTTCGAACGGTGGATTTCATAGCTTGATGCCACGCAGTTTGAGGGCGGCAGCGAGCGCGTGGGTCGCGCGCGAGCAATGCGTCTTGACGCTGCCTTCCGAACAGCCCATGACGGCGGCCGTTTCGGCAATGTCCAATTCTTCCCAGTAACGCATCAGAAAAGCTTCGCGTTGACGCGTCGGGAGGCGGGATATTTCACGTTCTATGAGCGCCATCACCTCGCTCTGTTCGAGGTTCTGCTCCGGCGTACGGCCCAGTTCCGACGGCTCTTCGATCACCATGTTGTCGAGCGGGTCGTAATCGTCGTCGTCGTCCGCGCCGGTAAAGGACGACAGCAGCGTGGTCCAGGTCGAGCGCACCTTGCGCCGCCGGAACATGTCGCGGATCACGTTCTGCAGGATGCGCTGGAACAGCATCGGAAACTCTTCCGCCGGACGGTCGGCGTACTTTTCCGCGAGCTTCATCATCGCGTCCTGCACGGCATCGAGTGCGGATTCGTCGTCGCGCAGCGCGAATACGGCCTGTTTGAAGGCGCGCCGTTCGACCGCGGCGAGAAAGCCGGAAAGTTCTTCGCGAGATGCCAGGATGTGTCTTTCTCAGGGTGGGTGGCGATCGCTGCGGAGCGGGCGGTCAGGCCCGTGCGATGCCGAAAATGCCTTGACCGGGAACTGTGCGACAGCTACCCTTTGCGGCTTTTCCGGAATTTTTTTACAGGTGTGGCGATGCTTTTGACCGGAGCGGAAATTGTAGTCAGGTGCCTTGCGGAAGAAAAGGTCGAGTATGTTTTCGGCTATCCGGGCGGCGCCGTGCTGTACCTGTACGACGAGCTTTTCAAGCAGGACAAGGTCCGGCACGTACTGGTCCGCCACGAGCAGGCAGCGCTGCATGCGGCTGACGCCTATTCGCGCTCGACCGAGCGCGTCGGCGTTGCGCTGGTGACTTCCGGCCCCGGTGTGACCAACGCGATCACCGGCATCGCGACCGCCTACATGGATTCGATCCCGATGGTGATCATTTCCGGTCAGGTGCCGACCGCAGCCATCGGTCAGGATGCCTTCCAGGAGTGCGACACGGTCGGCATCACCCGTCCCTGCGTCAAGCACAACTTCCTGGTCAAGGACGTCAAGGACATCGCCACGACGATCAAGAAGGCCTTCTATATCGCCAAGACCGGCCGTCCGGGCCCGGTGCTGGTCGATATCCCGAAGGACATCACGATGGCCAAGGCCGAGTTCGATTATCCGAAGTCGGTCACGATGCGTTCCTATAACCCGATCACCAAGGGTCACCAGGGTCAGATCAAGAAGGCCGTCCAGCTGCTGCTGGAAGCCAAGCGCCCGATGATCTACGCCGGTGGCGGCGTCATCCTGTCCGACTGTTCGGAAAAGCTGACCAAGCTGGTGCGCACGCTCGGTGCCCCGTGTACCAACACGCTGATGGGCCTGGGCGCCTATCCGGCGACCGACAAGCAGTTCGTCGGCATGCTGGGCATGCACGGCAATTACGAAGCCAATATGGCGATGCAGTACTGCGACGTGCTGATCGCCGTGGGCGCTCGCTTCGATGACCGCGTGATCGGCAACCCGGCCGACTTCGCCCGTGTTGCGCGCAAGATCATCCACATCGACATCGACCCGTCGTCGATTTCCAAGCGCGTGAAGGTGGACGTGCCCATCGTCGGCAATCTGCCGGACGTGCTGGACGACATCCTGCGCCTGCTCGATGCGTCGAACGACCGCCCGGACAAAGAAGCGCTCGGCGAGTGGTGGAAGCAGATCGAGGAATGGCGCCGTCGCGACTGCCTGAAGTACAAGCAGAGCGACGAAGTGATCAAGCCGCAGTTCGTGGTCGAGAAGCTGTGGGAAGTGACCAAGGGCGACGCTTTCATCACGTCCGACGTCGGCCAGCACCAGATGTGGGCGGCCCAGTACTACAAGTTCGACAAGCCGCGCCGCTGGCTCAATTCCGGCGGTCTGGGCACGATGGGCGTGGGCATTCCCTACGGCATCGGCGTGCAGCTTGCCCATCCTGGCTCGCCGGTGGCGGTGGTGACCGGTGAAGGTTCGGTGCAGATGAACATCCAGGAACTGTCGACCTGCAAGCAGTACCGCATTCCGCTGAAGATCTGCAGCCTGAACAACCGGTATCTGGGCATGGTCCGCCAGTGGCAGGAAATCATCCACGGCAACCGCTATTCCGAGTCCTACATGGATTCGCTGCCCGATTTCGCCAAGCTGGCCGAGGCCTCTGGCCACGTTGGCATCCGTGTCGAGAAGCCGGGTGACGTCGAGGACGCGCTGCGCGAGGCCTTCAAGCGCAAGAACGATCTGGTGTTCATCGATTTCCAGGTCGATCCGACCGAGAACGTGTATCCGATGGTGATGGGCGGCAAGGGTCTGACCGACATGATCCTGTCGTCCGAGGACCTGTAACGCATTACCCCGACACTGTCGTGCGCGGACCCCGGCAGCCATGCGTCGCCGGGTCCGCCTGACGGACTTACCGGTCTGTCAGGCAGCGGGCACCGGCCTCCGGCAGCCCGTCTTCGCGGCGGCGGTTCCTGATTTCCAGAAAGAGGCGCTCGCAATGAGGCATGTCATTTCCGTACTGATCGAGAACGAAGCGGGCGCGCTGTCGCGCGTGTCCGGCCTGTTCTCGGCGCGTGGCTACAACATCGAATCGCTGACCGTGGCACCGACCGAAGACGGATCGCTGTCACGCATGACCATCATTTCCACCGGCTCGGACGACATCATCGAGCAGATCACCAAGCAGCTGAACAAGCTGATCGAAGTGGTGAAGGTGGTCGACCTGTCGGAAGCTGCGCACATCGAGCGCGAGCTGATGCTCATCAAGGTGCGCGCCACCGGCAAGGACCGTGAAGAACTGAAGCGCGTCGCCGACATCTTCCGCGGCCGCATCATCGACGTGACCGACTCGACCTATGTGATCGAACTGACGGGCAACACCGCCAAGCTCGATTCCTTCGTCGGCGCGATCGACAGTTCGCTGATCCTGGAAACCGTGCGCACCGGCGTCGCCGGCATCGGCCGCGGCGACCGCATCCTGCGCCTCTGATCCGCACACCGCATTCCGCTCCAGCCCGCAGCACCGCATAAACCTACACAGCACAAGGGAAAACCCATGAAAGTCTTCTACGACAAGGACGCAGACCTGTCCCTGATCAAAGGCAAGAAAGTCACCATCGTCGGCTACGGTTCGCAAGGCCATGCCCACGCACAGAACCTGTCGGACTCCGGCGTCAAGGTCACGGTCGGCCTGCGCAAGGGCGGCGCGTCGTGGAAGAAGGCGGAAGGCGCCGGCCTGAAGGTGAAGGAAGTCGGCGACGCGGTGAAGGGCGCCGACCTGGTCATGATCCTGCTGCCGGACGAGAACATTCCGCAGGTCTATTACGGTGACGTCGAGCCGAACATCAAGAAGGGCGCGACCCTGGCGTTCGCCCACGGCTTCAACATCCATTACAACCAGGTCATCCCGCGTGAAGACCTGGACGTCGTCATGGTCGCGCCGAAGGGCCCGGGCCACACCGTGCGTTCCGAGTACCTGCGCGGAGGCGGCGTGCCGTCGCTGATCGCCGTGTACCAGGACAAGTCGGGCAAGGCGCGTGATCTCGCGCTGTCGTACGCGGCTGCGAACGGCGGCACCAAGGGTGGCGTGATCGAAACTTCGTTCCGCGAGGAGACCGAAACCGACCTGTTCGGCGAACAGGCCGTGCTGTGCGGTGGTCTGGTCGAGCTGATCAAGGCCGGCTACGAAACGCTGACCGAAGCCGGTTACGCGCCGGAAATGGCCTACTTCGAATGCCTGCACGAAGTGAAGCTCATCGTCGACCTGATCTTCGAGGGCGGCATCGCCAACATGAACTACTCGATCTCGAACAACGCGGAATACGGTGAGTACGTCACTGGCCCGCGCGTGATCGCCGGCGAAGCCCGTGCCGCGATGAAGGAATGCCTGGCCAACATCCAGAATGGCAACTACGCCAAGAACTTCATCCTCGAAGGCCGGACCAACTATCCGGAGATGACCGCCCGTCGTCGCCTGACCGCTGCCCACGAGATCGAGAAGGTTGGCGCGCAACTGCGTGGCATGATGCCTTGGATCACCAAGAACAAGCTGGTCGACCAGTCGAAGAACTGATTGGCGTCCCGCCTGGCCCGGCGGTTCCGGCACATCCGTGCCCGGGCCGCCGGGCCTTTTGCATTCCGGGCCATGGTACGCCATGGTTGCTCCGGCGCTTTCGCGATGCGTGTCATCCTGATACGTTGAGGGCAGTGGTCGCCCATTCGCCGCGCCGAAGCGCGCAGTCCGTCCGTCGAGTCGGACAATGAGCACGTATGGCCGACCGGCCTGTAATGCAGAATCCATGCCGCGGTGATCCCGCGCATGGTTCGTCGGAGTGAATGCATGTCCGAATACGATCCGCAGTACATCAAGCCTGCCGACCCGGTAAAGCGCCGGCGCGGCATCTACATCCTGCCCAACCTGTTCACGACGGCTTCGCTGTTCGCAGGTTTCTACGCCATCGTGCAGGCGATGAATGGACGCTACGAATACTCGGCGGTCGCCATCTTCATCGCCATGGTGCTCGACGGTCTCGACGGCCGTGTCGCCCGACTTACCCATACGCAATCGGCCTTCGGTGCCGAATTCGATTCGCTGTCCGACATGGTGTCCTTCGGTGCTGCTCCGGCGCTGATCGCCTATGAATGGGCCATGCGCGGTCTGGGCAAATGGGGCTGGATCGCCGCCTTCATCTACTGCGCCGGTGCCGCGCTGCGCCTGGCCCGCTTCAACACCAACCTGGGTACCGTGGACAAGCGCTATTTCCAGGGGCTGCCCAGCCCAGCGGCCGCCGCGCTGGTGGCCGGTCTCGTCTGGGTGGCGACCGACAACGGCTATACCGGACCCGACATGCGCTGGGCGGCCTTCGTCATCACGCTGTTCGCCGGGCTGACCATGGTGAGCAATGTGAAGTTCTGGAGCGGCAAGGACATCAACCTGCGTCGCAGCGTGCCCTTCATCGTCATTTTCGGATTCGTGCTGGCCTTCGTCGCCGTGTCGGTCAACCCGCCGGTGGTGCTGTTCAGCCTGTTCGTTGCCTACGGCCTGTCCGGCTACGTGATGTGGCTGATCCGCTTCTCGCGGCGCAAGCCTCAACTGCCGCCGACGCCACCGGAGGCCTGAGCCGGCACGCCGTTGTCGCGGCGCGACCCGGCGACTATATTCGCGACCCTGCGCCGCTCGCGGCCAGCCGCCTGTTTGACGAAACGACCTTGCGCGCCCGCCGCTGCGGACGCGCCCCGGAGACTGCAATGACCGACCGCCTCATCATTTTCGACACCACGCTGCGCGACGGCGAACAGAGCCCGGGCGCGTCGATGACGCGCGACGAGAAGCTGCGCATCGCCCGCCAGCTCGAGCGCATGCGCGTGGACGTGATCGAGGCCGGCTTTGCGGCCGCTTCCAACGGCGATTTCGAATCGGTGCGTGCGGTCGCTGAAACCATCCGAGAATCCACCGTCTGTTCGCTGGCGCGCGCCAGCGAGAACGACATCCGCCGTGCCGGCGAGGCGATCAAGCCGGCAGCGAGCGGCCGCATCCATACCTTCATCGCGACCAGCCCCATCCACATGGAGAAGAAGCTGCGGATGAGCCCCGACCAGGTGGTCGAGCAGGCGATCAAGGCGATCGGCTGGGCGCGCGAGTACACCGAGGACGTCGAATTTTCGGCCGAAGACGCCGTGCGCTCCGACATCGATTTCCTGGTGCGCGTGTTCACCGAGGTGATCAAGGCCGGCGCGAAGACGATCAACGTGCCGGACACCGTCGGCTATTCGGTGCCGGCGCAGTGGGCCGAACGCATGCGCATCCTGATCGAGCGCGTGCCGGGCGCCGACAAGGTGGTGTGGTCGACGCACTGTCACAACGACCTCGGCATGGCGGTTGCCAATTCGCTGGCTGCGGTGATGGCGGGTGCCCGTCAGGTCGAGTGCACGATCAACGGCCTCGGCGAGCGCGCGGGCAACGCCTCGCTGGAGGAGGTGGTCATGGCGGTGCGCACGCGCCGCGACGTGTTCGGTGTCGAAACGCGCATCGACGCAACGCAGATCGTGCCGGCCTCGCGCCTCGTCTCCACCATCACCGGCTACCCGGTACAGCCGAACAAGGCCGTCGTCGGCGCCAACGCCTTCGCGCATGAATCCGGCATCCACCAGGACGGCGTGCTCAAGCACCGCGAAACCTACGAAATCATGCGCGCCGAGGACGTGGGCTGGAACACCAACAAGCTGGTGCTCGGCAAGCACTCGGGCCGCAATGCCTTCCGCGCGCGGCTGACCGAACTGGGCATCGTGGTCGAGTCGGAAGAGCAGCTCAACGTCGCCTTCGCCGCCTTCAAGGAGCTGGCCGACAAGAAGCATGAAATCTTCGACGAGGACATCCAGGCGCTGATGAGCGACGAGGCCGTGACGCCGGAGCAGGAGCAGTACAAGCTGGTGGCGCTCAGTTCGCGTTCGGAAACCGGTGAATTGCCACAGTCCGTGGTCACGCTGTCGGACGGCGGGCGCGAAGTGAAGGTGTCGTCCAATGGCAGCGGCCCGGTCGATGCGGCCTTCTGTGCCATCGAATCGGTGGCGAAGAGTGGTGCCGAGCTGCTGCTTTACTCGGTCAATGCGATCACCACCGGCACCGATGCCCAGGGCGAGGTAACGGTGCGTCTGGCGCTGGGCGGCCGCATCGTCAACGGGCAGGGGGCCGACACTGACATCATCGTCGCTTCCGCCAAGGCCTACATCAATGCGCTGAACAAGCTGCAGGGCGTGCAGAAGCTGAATCCGCAGGGCGAGAGCCCGATCTGAGCGACCCTAGCGCGATTGCGCGAGCCGGCTCGGCGCGGTGAGCTTGGAGTAGAACAGGCAGCCAAGGAACAGCGCTACCGACAGCAGCGTATAGACCAGGGCCAGCTGTGCCGACGGGCTGCTGTCCGAGGTGGCGCGCACGATGCCTTCGGTGAAGTAGGCGAGGCTGAGCAGCGACATCCACTGGTGGGTGTAGCGTTTGCCACGCAGGATGCCGAACAGCGCGCCCAGCAGCGGCACTATCTTCAGCACCAGCCATGAGCCGCCCGGTCGCAGCGGCGCCAGCCACAGCTCCCAGGCGAGGCCGAGCAGGATGAGGGCGATCAGGCTGGACGAGGCCAGCAGGTTCCAGTGTCGTGCGGTCATGGTCAGGCGGCGAGTTTGAGTGCGGTCAGCGCGAGCCGACGGCCGAGTGCAAAGGCAAGTCGTGCTTCGGCTTCCGACAGCTGAGTCCGCCCGTCGTGCCCGCTCACGTGGCTGGCGCCGTAGGGCGTGCCGCCGTCCGGCGTGGTCGACAGATCGGGTTCGGAATAGGGCAGGCCGACGATGAGCATGCCGTGGTGCAGCAGCGGCAACATCATGCTCAGCAAGGTGCTCTCCTGCCCGCCATGCATCGAGGTGGTCGAGGTGAACACCGCGGCCGGCTTGCCGGAGAGCGCACCGGCAAGCCACTGCGGGCTGGTGCCGTCGAGAAAGTATTTGAGCGGTGCGGCCATGTTGCCAAAGCGGGTCGGACTGCCGAAGGCGAGGCCGATGCATTCGTCGAGGTCGCGGGCTTCCGCGTAGGGCGCACCGCTGTCCGGCACGGCCGCAGCGGTCGCTTCGCAGACGGTCGATACCGGCGGTACCGTGCGCAGGCGCGCTGCCGCGCCGTCGACCGAATCGATGCCGCGGCCGATCTGGCGTGCCAGGTTCAGCGTCGACCCGTAGCGGCTGTAGTAGAGGACGAGAATTTCTTTCAATGCGGGCCATCCAGCAGAATGAGGCCCGGAGTGTACAGCTTTGCCGGTCCCGATCTGCTGACGGACCTGCCACCTTCCCCGATGTCTTCACCGTTGATCGATCTTCTGATTCGTCCCTTTCACGTGCTGGGCGCGGCCGCAAGGCGGCACCGCGAGGGCAGCGCCGCGCAGTCGGCGGCGGCGCTTGCATTCGCGTTGCTGTTCGCGCTGGTGCCGCTGATCGTGCTGGTGCGCCAGCTTTCGGTCTGGCTGCCGGAGGCGCTGCAGTTCGGCAAGCCTTTGCAGGCCTATCTGACCGGATCCTTGCTGCCGGACGACGCCGGATCGGCGGTGGTCCGTCACGCGACGCGTTTCGTCGCCAAGGCGCGCCGGCTGTCGCTGGTCGATCTGCTGCTCCTGCTGGGCAGTGCCTGGGTGTGGGTGCGCACCGCCGACCACGCGCTCAATGCGATGTGGCCGCAGCGACCGCCCCGGCGGCTGCGGCGTACCGCGCTGATCTATCTGACGCTGCCGGTGCTCGCACCATTCGCGCTCGGCGCGGGGACGGCCCTGAGTCTCTATCTGGTGACGGCCTCGCTCGGCGTGGTGAACGAGCCTGCCTGGGTAAAGGTTTTCCTGCTGCGCAGTGCGGCAGCCCTGGTGACCGCGGGTTTCCTGCTGTTGCTGTACCGGACGCTGCCGCGTGCCGCCGTCGGACTGCGTCCGGCGCTGTGGGGCGCGGTGGTGGCGACCGCGCTGCTGACGCTGATGCAGAAGGTGCTCAGTCTGTACATCGAACACATGCCCGGTTACGCGGTGGTCTATGGCGCGCTGGCCACGCTGCCGGTCTTTCTGCTCTGGCTCTACCTGTTCTGGTCCATCGTGCTGTTTGGCGCTGCGGTGACCGCCGTGTTGCACGACCGGAGCGGGCGGCACGCGGGCTGACGCTCAGGGGCGGCTGGCAGGATCGGATCGACCACCGCTGCTCGTGTTGGCGCTCATTTCCTCGATCTCGAACAGTTCGAAGGCCTGCGTCTGCAGGTCGAGATCGGACAGGCGAGCATCGCCGAGCCGGTAGCGGCCGCCGGAATTGTGCGCGATGAGCAGGTCGCGACCGTTGGCCTCGCCGGGCGGCAGCATGATGCAGGGGTGCGGGCGGTGGCTGGTAAGCGGCGGCAGGCGTAGCGCGGGTACGGCGGCGCGCGACCCCGATGCCTCGAACACCACGGTCGCCGCTTGGGCTCCGTGACTGAGCAGTTCCACCCCGACATCGATGGCGCCCGCACTGGCGCTGCGTGCCCAGCGCACGACGCAGATCATCCAGTTGCGACTGCCGCTGCCCTTGATCAGCACCGGCAGGCCGGGCCGGACCAGACCGGTCGGGCCGGCGTCGAGGCGCAGCGCGAAACCATTCGGGCTGTCGTTGAGCAAGGTCCAGCCGGTGGTCTGGTTGTCCCAGTCGGCGGCTGGATCGCGTCGTTCGAGCAAGTGCCAGATGGCGTCGAAGCCGATCAGCATGCGTATCGCCTGGCCACGCTCGCGCCGCGCGTGCTGCCGTCGCGGCATCGCCATCCAGCGCGCCTGCAGGCGGCGCAGCAGGCGACGCGTGCGCGTCTGAGCAAGACAGGCCGGCAGGTACATGTCGGCAACGTTGCCGCCTTCGTCGATCAGGTCGAGATGATGGGCCAGCACCTGACCGAGCCGCTGGCAGGAGCAGTAGAGGATGTGCGGACCGCGTTCCGGATCGGGCGCCGCCCGCAGCAGCGGCGTCGGGCCGTGGTCGTGCTCGTCGTCTATCCAGAACCACGAATCGAGGTCGCGATGCGGCGGGTTCGACTGGATCTGTACCGCGCCCGAATAGCTGCGCACGTAGTCGGCGATGTTGAAGAAATCGGCTGGCGCGAGGTGCGGCGGCTGCGCCAGTTCGAGCGCGATCAATTCGCGGTGCAACTGTTCGGCGTCCGCCGAGCCGGCGATCTGGGTGGCCGGCGTGGCCATCATGCGGGCGTGCATCAGCAGGGCGTGCGCCGTTGTCCACATGCCTGGCGGAACGTCGGCTGCGGTCAGCGTGCGCAGGGCGTAGACGTCGAGCAGGCAGAGCATGGCGTGTCCTGCCGCGCGCGACGGCTTGTGGGCGGCGCGCGCCTGCAGGGCGTCCAGATAGCTGCGCGCAATCTGCATCAGCGCATCGCACAGCCGATCGGCCGCATCTCGCAGCGTTGCCTGCACGGGCAGTCCGCTGGCGGCAAGCTGCGGCTTGAGTGCTGTCGCGCAAGCCAGCGCGCGGTCGTGGAAGATGTCGAGCACGCGTACCCGCGCCGGCGCGTCCATGCGCGTCTGGGCGAGTACGCCGAGGCAGGTGACCAGCGCGGCTGCTTCGTGCCCGGGATCGCCGGCGGCGGGTGTTGCCAGCCAGTCGAGTACTGTCCGCAATGGGTCCCCGGTCTTTGCCGAGCGCAAAAGGCTGTCGGGCGCGGCAGGAACGGGGGCAGGGGCGGACATCGGGGCGGGGCGCAAGGACGTGTAGAGCGCTGATTCTAGTAAACTCGTGTTTTGTCTGCGCAGGCCATACGCCTCACTTTCCGTCCGCACCATGAACATGCCTACTTCCTCCGTCCAGTCCAAGGCCGCCATCGACCCCGCCGATCGGCTCATCGTGGCGCTCGACGTGCCGTCCGCGGACCAGGCGCGTGCCATCGTCGACCAGCTCGGCGACGCCGTCCGCTTCTACAAGATCGGCCTCGAACTGTTCATGAGCGGCAACTACTTCGAACTGCTCGACTGGTTGATCGCACGGAACAAGAAGGTTTTCGTCGACCTGAAGTTCTTCGATGTGCCGGAGACCGTGCGCTCCGCGGTGCGCGCGCTGTCGTCCAGCGGTGCCACCTTCGCCACCATTCACGGCAATCAGGCCATCATGGAAGCCGCCGGCGCCGACAAGGGGGCGCTGAAGATACTCGCCGTCACGGTGCTCACCAGCCTGGATCGGGGCGATCTCGACGATCTCGGCTTTGCCTGCGACGTCGATGCTCTGGTGCTGTCGCGTGCACGGCGTGCGCTGGCCGCCGGCTGCGACGGGGTCGTGTCGTCGGGGCTGGAGGCGCCGCACATCCGCGCCGAACTGGGCGAGCGCATCCTGGTGGTGACGCCGGGCATCCGGCCAGTCGAGAATCGCCCGGTCGATGACCAGAAGCGTACGGTCGATGTTGCGCAGGCGCTGGCCAACGGTGCCGACTACCTGGTGGTCGGGCGGCCGATCCGCAATGCGGCCGATCCGGCGGCGGCGGCCTGGCGCATGCAGGAGCAGATCGCGCAGGCGCTCGGCCAGCGCTGATCGTTGGCAGGTGCGCATCATCAGCCCTTCGGATGATGATGCGCCGGACGCCCTTGCTGCATACTCGTTGCGTCTTCCCTTCCCATCGGGCTTGCCCCGCGCGCGAGTGCTGGCGTCAATACACTCGTTCTCCGCAATGACACGCGTCGGCCGCATCGGCCTCGCCGTGCGCATGCTCTTGATGCTCTGTTCACTACTGCTGTGCGGGCTGGTGCAGGCGGCGTCCGTGCTCGTGCTGCTGAGCGAGCCAGGCGGCGCCTATGGCGAGTTTGCCGAGGCACTGAAGAACGAGCGCAGCGCCCGCGGCGGTTTCTCTCTGGCCGTGGCGACGCGGAACGATTTCAATGTCGCCTCCCTGACCGCACACGACGCCGTGATCGCGGTGGGTGCCGGAGCCCTGCGCACTGTGGTGCAAGCGGACGTGTCGACGCCAGTGCTCAGCGTGCTGGTGCCGCAGAGTGCATTCGAGTCGATGCTGACCGCGGGCAATACGCGCCGCTGGTCGGCCATACACATCGATCAACCTTTCATCCGCCAGGTCGACCTGATACGCATCGCGCTGCCCGAGGCCCGACGGATCGGCGTGCTCTTCGACGCCGCTGACCCGGAGCGCCTGCAGCCCTTGAAGAATGCAGTTGCCGGCACCTCGATGCAGATATCGAGCGGCAGTTTCACCGGCGAATCGTCGCTGTTCGCGGCGCTGTCGCAGGTGCTCGACAACGCCGACGTCTTCCTGGCGCTGCCCGATCCGCAGGTGCATAACGCGGGGACCATACGCAATCTTCTGCTCACGTCGTTTCGTGCGCGCGTGCCGGTGGTCGGCTTCTCGGCGGCGTACGCGCGTGCCGGTGCCGTCATGTCCCTGTACTCGACGCCGGAGCAGATCGCTCGCCAGACGGCGGACGCGATCGCCTTCTGGATGCGCGAGCGCACCTGGCCGACACCGCGCCATCCTCGACATTTCACCGTGTCGGTCAACGCGCACGTCGCGCGCTCGCTCGGGCTGCGCATCGAGGATGGCGACGCGCTGCGCGACAAGCTGGTCCGCCAGGAGCGATTGCCATGAAACGCTGGGGCATTCGGCAACGCGTGCTGCTGGTCGCACTGGCGCCGGTCGTGGTGTTCGGCATCGCAGCCGGCATCTGGATGGTGCTGCACCGGCTTGCCGAACTTGAGAACGGCCTGGTCGAACGCGGTCGCGCGACTGCGCGGCAAGTGGCGGCCACTGCCGACTACGGGGTGTTTTCCGGCAATACCGAGTCGCTGGTGTCGCTTATCGAAGCAGCGCGTCGCGAGCGCGACGTAAGCGGCATCATGGTTTCGAGTCGTGACGGCGACCTCGTCGTATCCGGCGGCGAACTCAGTCCGGAGGCTTATGTGCCGGGCAAGCGACCGGCGGGGCTTGCGCTGATCGAGCTCGAACATTCGTTGATGTTCATCGAGCCGATACTGCGCAGTGCGGTACTCGACGACCCCGACGTATTCGACGGTCTGAGCGAGATGCCGGCCGACCGGCAACCGGTGGGCTGGGTGCTGGTCGAGGTGTCGCGTCAGCGGGTCGATGCGATGAAGGGGGATTTCATCGTCACGACGGCCATCGTTGTGGCCGTTGCGCTGCTGGCGGCGAGTGCGTTCGCGATGCGCATCAGCCAGACGGTGACTGGGCCGGTGCGTGAAGTGTCGCGCGCGGTGCGCCGCATCGGCGAGGGAGATCTTTCCGCGCGCGTTTCGGTATTTGGCGGAGGTTCGCTGCGCGTGCTGGCCGAAGGCGTGAATGGCATGGCCGAGCGCTTGCTGCGCGCACGCGACGAACTCGAGGCAAGGATTGCGGACGCCACCCGCCAGCTGCGCAGCCGCACCGACGAAGCGGAGCGCGCCAATCATGCGAAGTCGCGTTTCCTCGCCGCCGCCAGCCATGACCTGCGGCAGCCGATGCATGCGCTGGGACTGTTCGTGGCCGAACTGGCCGAGCGCCTGCGTGGATCGGAGCACCGTACGCTGATCCGGCAGATCGAGGAATCGGTCGGCGCCATGGAAGATCTGCTCGACGCCCTGCTGGACATGTCCAAGCTCGACGCCGGCGGCGTGACGGTGCGCCGGTCGGAATTTCCGCTCCAGCCCATGCTTGCCCGCATCGTCGAGGACTTTGCCGCCGATGCGCTGCAACGCGGCTTGCGGCTCAAGCTTCGCGCGACCGACCTGTGGGTCGAGTCGGACCCCTTGTTGCTCGAACGCATCATGATCAACCTGCTGTCGAACGCGGTGCGCTACACGCAGCGCGGCGGCGTGCTGGTGGTCGTACGACGGCGCGGCGCCAGCGCGGTGATCGAGGTGCGCGACTCGGGGCCGGGTATTCCGCCCGAGGCGCACGACATGATTTTCGAGGAGTTCTATCAGCTGCAGAACCCGGCGCGGGCACGCGGGCAGGGCCTCGGCTTGGGTCTTGCCATCGTGCGCCGGCTGACCGGTCTGCTCGGGCACGACGTGGCCATCCGCTCGCGAGCAGGGCGCGGCTCGGTGTTCTCAATCGAAGTGCCGGTTGTTGCGGCGCCGGTCGGACGTCATCAGTCGGGCGAACCGGAACCGCTGCAGACGCCCCTGTCAGTGTTCGTCGTGGTGATCGATGACGACCCGGGGTCGCGCACCAGCATTGCCGGCCTGCTGGCATCCTGGGGGTGCGAAGTGCTCTGCTCGGCCAACCTCTCGGAAGCGCGCGACATGATGAGGCAGCGCGACAAGGTGCCGTCGCTCATCCTGTGCGACTTCCGCCTGGCTGCCGTGGCCAGCGGCATCGACGTGCTCGACGCACTGCTGGCCGAACAGAGCGGCGACATCGCGGCCGCGCTGGTGACCGGCGACACCGATCCGCAGGTTCGCCGCATGGCCGCCGCGCGTGGCTATCCGGTGCTGCACAAGCCGGTACGTCCGGCCCGCCTGCGTGCGCTGGTGCAGCAGGTCGTGCTCAGGCAGCAGAACCCTGTCGGCTGAGTAGCGGGCGGTCCTTGCGGTAACTCCGGTACTTCGCTAACATCGCGGGTTTTCCTCGTTTCGAAGGAATCGTAATGGTCGTTATTCGCCTCGCGCGTGGGGGTGCCAAGAAGCGCCCGTTCTTCAACATCATCGCCACCGACTCGCGCAATCGTCGCGATGGTCGTTTCATCGAGCGCGTCGGTTACTACAACCCGGTCGCTCCTGAAGGCACCACCAGCCTGTCGGTCAACGCCGAACGTCTGGCCTACTGGCAGAGCGTCGGCGCCCAGCTGAGCCCGACGGTTGCCCGTCTGGTCAAGCAGCAGGCAGCCTGATCAAGCACGTTTCCGAAGCAATGGTCGTACTGGGGCGCATTGCCGCTCCGTTCGGCGTGCAGGGCTGGTTGCATCTGCAGGCCTTCGGCGACGATCCGCAGTCCTGGAAGGTGATCGAGCATTGGCTGGTCAGTGCCGATGCGGACGCTGCGCCTGAACGCTGGCGCGAGCTCAAGCTCGATGGCTTCAAGCTGCAGGCCAAGGGTCCCGTCGTGCGCTTCGAGGGCTGCAACGACCGGACCGCGGCGGAGAAGCTGGTCGGCCTGTACGTGGCTGCTCAGCGCCATGATCTGCCGGATACGGAAGATGACGAGTACTACTGGGGCGATCTGATCGGCCTCGACGTCGTCAATCAGTCAGGCGAGCGGCTCGGCCGTGTAGACCGGCTGCTGGAAACCGGTGCGAACGATGTGCTGGTCGTGGTCGATGACGCGGCCGGGGCAGAGAAGCCGATTGAGCGGCTCATCCCCTTCGTTTCGGCGGTGGTGAAGGACGTGGACCGTGAAGCAGCGGTCGTGCGCGTCGAATGGGACGCGCAGTGGTAAGTGATGCGCACGCGGGGCAGCCGGTCACCTTCGAGGTGATTTCGCTGTTCCCGGAAATGTTTTCAGCCATCGAACGCAGCGGCATCACGCGGCGGGCGATGGAAAGATCGTTGTGGCAGGTCCGGCATACCAATCCGCGCGATTTCGCGACGGACGCGCACCGCACCGTTGACGACCGACCTTACGGCGGTGGCCCGGGCATGGTGATGCTGGCCGAACCGTTGGCGCAGGCGATCGCAAGTTGCAAGGCGCGCCATACGGCAGCGGTCAAGGTCGTGCATTTCTCGCCGGCCGGTGAGCGCCTGACGCACCGGCGGGTAATGGATCTGGCAGCGGAGCCGGCCTTGATACTGCTCTGCGGTCGGTACGAGGGCATGGATCAGCGGCTGATCGACCGCGATGTCGATCTGGAGCTGTCCTTGGGCGACTTCGTGTTGTCCGGTGGTGAACTGCCGGCGATGGCGCTGATGGATGCGATCATCCGTCAGTTGCCGGGCGCGCTGAACGATGCGGCGTCCGCGGTCGAGGATTCCTTCGTCGGCGGGCTGCTCGATTGCCCGCACTACACCCGCCCCGAAGTCTGGGGCGGCAGGCCGGTGCCCGAGGTGTTGCTGTCCGGTGACCACGCGCGGATACGCAAATGGCGCGCCGAGCAGGCGCTGGAACTGACGCGCAGGCGTCGTCCGGATCTGCTGGCGCAGGAAGAGAAGTAGTTTTTTGCAGTACGCGGACGGCAGTCGTCTTGCCGTTCCCTCAACAAACGCACGCATCACGGCAAACGTGCTCTGCGGCAAGGCAATGCCATAGACCAGGAGTCAAGACATGAATCTGATCCAGCAACTCGAGCAGGAAGAAATTGCCCGCCTGGGCAAGAACATCCCCGAATTCGCGCCGGGCGACACCGTCATCGTTAACGTGAACGTGGTCGAAGGCGACCGCAAGCGTGTCCAGGCCTACGAAGGCGTCGTGATCGCCAAGCGTAACCGTGGCCTGAACTCGAACTTCATCGTCCGCAAGATTTCCAGCGGCGAAGGTGTCGAGCGTACCTTCCAGACCTACTCGCCGCTGATCGCGTCGATCGAAGTAAAGCGTCGTGGCGATGTCCGTCGCGCCAAGCTTTACTACCTGCGTGAGCGCTCGGGCAAGTCGGCGCGCATCAAGGAAAAGCTGGCCAAGCGCAGCGCACCGAAGAGCGCAGCCTGATATCCGGCTGACAGCAATAAAAAAAAGGGACCGCGAGGTCCCTTTTTTATTGCGTGCGCGTCTGGCGCTTGTCGGCGCTTACTTGTGCCCAGGCGGAGTGATTGTGGATGGACTCGAAGTTCTCCACCTCCAGCGTGTAGGCGCGCACCCTCTCCTCGGTGTTCAGTCGGGCGGCGATGTCGCGCACCATGTCTTCGACGAATTTCGGATTTTCGTAGGCGCGCTCGGTCACGTATTTCTCGTCCGGGCGCTTGAGCAGGCCGTACAGATCACAGGAGGCCTCCTGTTCGACGATATCGATCAGGTCCTCGACCATCAGATTGCCGTCGATGACGGCTTCTATCGTCACGTGTGAGCGCTGGTTGTGCGCGCCGTACTGCGAAATTCTTTTCGAACAGGGGCACAGGCTGGTAACCGGCACCAGCACGCGCAGCGTGAAGGTATAGCCACCGTCAGAGCCGATACGCGCGGTGAAGCCGACCTCGTAGTCGAGCACGCTCTGTACGCCCGATACCGGCGCCGATTTCCGGCGGAAATAGGGAAAGCGCACCGATATTTCGCCGCTGTCTGCCTCCAGACGATCGAGCATGTCACGGACCAGGGTCTCGAAGGCCGGGGGGGCGAGAGGAGTGTCCAGACCATTCAGCAGTTCGACGAAGCGCGACATGTGCGTGCCCTTCAGATGGGCAGGCAGGCTGACGAAGAGGCCGCAATCGGCCACGGTGCCCTGTACCCAGCCATCGCGACCACGCACGCTGATCGGATGACGGATGCCGCGGATGCCGACTTTCTCGATCGGCAGTTCGCGCGGGTCCAGCGTGTTCTGGACGTCCGGAATGGCGTGTGGATCGCGAGCATTCATGCTGAACCCCTGGTTTCTCTACATGATCATTTGTTGCATGTAGATTAACATCGGGTTCTGCTCCACTCAAGCCGCGACGCACGAAAAAAAGCCCGGCAGTGCCGGGCTTTCATCTTCGCCGAGGTCGGGGCGTTCAGCGCGGGATCGCCTGCAGTGCCGCGGTAAGCTGGGCGCGCACGCCGGCCGCGTCAAGCCCGACTTCCGCGTAAAGCAGGGCCGGATCCCCGTGATCGACGAAGCGATCAGGCAAGCCGATGCGCAGCACGCGACAGGACAGGCCAGCGTTGTGAATAACCCGCTCGACCTCCGCGCCGGCGCCACCGATCAGCGCGTTTTCCTCCAGCGTGACGATGAGCCGGTGCTTCTGCGCGAGCTGGATCACCAGCGCTTCGTCCAGTGGCTTGGCAAAGCGCATATTGGCCACGCTGGCGTCGAACTCGTCGGCAACCGCAAGCGCAGGCGTCAGCATGGCTCCGAAAGCGAGCAGGGCGGCATCACCCTGACCGGCACGCCGAAGTTCGCCGCGACCGATAGGCAACGCGGTCATCGTGTCCTGCGGGACCACGCCGGGGCCGCTGCCACGCGGGTAACGCACTGCAGTGGGCCCCTTGTGCATGTACGCCGTGTAGAGCATCTGCCGGCATTCGTTCTCGTCACTCGGCGTCATCACGACGAGATTGGGCAGACAGAGCAGATAGGACAGGTCGAAGGCGCCGTGATGGGTGGCGCCGTCGGCACCGACCAGGCCGGCGCGGTCCAGCGCCATCATGACCGGCAGGTTCTGCAGGCAGATGTCGTGGATGAGCTGGTCGTAGGCGCGCTGCAGGAAGGTTGAGTAGATCGCGACCACCGGCTTGATGCCTTCGCAGGCAAGTCCGGCGGCAAAGGTGAGCGCGTGCTGCTCGGCGATGCCCACGTCGAAATAGCGCTGCGGGTACTCGGCAGCGTAGCGCACCATGCCCGAGCCTTCGCGCATTGCCGGCGTGATCGCCATCAGCTTGTCGCAGCGGGCGGCCATGTCGCACAGCCAGTCGCCGAACACCTGGGTGTAGGTCGGCTTGCCGCCACCTTTGCCGGTCTGGATGCCAGCATGGTGATCGAACTTGCCGACGCCGTGATAGAGGATGGGGTCGGCCTCGGCGAGCTTGTAGCCGTATCCCTTCTTCGTGATCACGTGCAGGAACTTCGGGCCCGGCAGTTCGCGCAGGTTCTCCAGCGTCGGGATCAGCGCGTCGAGGTCGTGGCCGTCGATCGGGCCGTAGTAATGGAAGCCGAATTCCTCGAACAGCGTGCCCGGCGTGATCATGCCCTTCACGTGTTCTTCCGCGCGCTTGGCGAACTCGCGCAGCGACGGCGCGATCTCCAGAACCTTGGCGCCGGCACGACGGGCGGCGTTGTAGGTGTGGCCGGACAGCAGGCGGGTAAGGTACTTGTTCAACGCGCCGACCGGCGGTGAGATCGACATGTCGTTGTCGTTGAGAATGACCAGCAGGTCGGCGTCCTCGACACCGGCGTTATTCAGCGCCTCGAACGCCATGCCGGCAGTCATCGCGCCGTCACCGATCACCGCGATACTGTGCCGCTTCTGCCCCAGGGCGCGGGCGGCGATGGCCATGCCCAGTGCTGCCGAGATCGAGGTGGACGAGTGGGCCGTGCCAAAGGTGTCGTAGGTGCTCTCGCAGCGGCGCGGAAAGCCGCTGACGCCCTTGTACTGGCGCAGCGTCGCCATGCCCTCGCGCCGACCGGTCAGAATCTTGTGCGCGTAGGTCTGGTGACCGACGTCCCAGACGATGCGGTCATCCGGTGTGTTGTAGACGTGATGCAGCGCCACGGTCAGTTCGACCGTGCCGAGATTGGACGACAGGTGACCACCGGTGCGCGACACCGATTCGACCAGAAAGGCGCGCAGTTCCGTGGCGAGCTGGGAAAGCCGTCGGCTGTCGAGTTTGCGGACGTCGGCCGGCGAATCGATCGTTTCCAGCAGCGGGTAGGCGCTCATCGTGTGCAGGGATCTGTCCATATCAGTGTTTCCTCGTCAGCACGAAATCCGCCAGTTCGCGCAGGCGACGCGCCTCGTCCCCGAAGGACGAAAGGCTGTCGATCGCTTCGGCGTGCAGCTCGCGAGCGCGCTCACGCGCGCGCGCAAGTCCCAGCGTGCTGACGTAGGTCGGCTTGTTCGCAGCGGCGTCCTTGCCGGCGGTCTTGCCGAGTGCCTCGGTACTGGCCTCGCAGTCGAGCACGTCGTCGACCACCTGGAAAAGAAGGCCGACAGTACCTGCATAGTGGTCCAGTCGCGCCTGTGCGTCTACGTCCAGTTGTCCGCAGGCGGCTCCAAGGCGCACAGCGCAGCGGATCAGGGCACCGGTCTTGTGGATGTGCATGAACTCGAGTTCGGCCACGCCGAGCGCGATGCCGACCGACGCAAGGTCAATTGCCTGACCGCCAGCCATGCCGCGAGAGCCCGACGCGATGGCGAGTTGGCTGACCATCCTGACGCGGATATCGGCCGGGACGTCGCAGTGTTCGGACAGCAGCAGGAAAGCGAGTGACTGCAGGCTGTCGCCTACCAGCAGTGCGGTAGCGTCGTCGTACTGCACGTGCACGGTAGGTTTGCCGCGGCGCAGCACGTCGTCGTCCATGCAGGGCATGTCGTCGTGCACCAGCGAATAGGCGTGTATCAGTTCGACCGCACAGGCGGCGGCATCGAGTGCCGCGCTCGACGCGCCCGACAGCGCACCGGCAGCGTGGCAGAGCAGGGGGCGCACGCGCTTGCCACCGCCGAGCACCGCGTAACGCATCGCATCATGCAGTCGTGTTGGCGCCACCGCCGCGGCGGGCAGGAAGCGGTCGAGTGCGGTTTCGGTGCGCGTCTGGACGGCAGCGACCCAGTCGGCGAAGGGCAGTGCGGCCTCAGTCATGGTCGTCATCGCCGCCCGGCAGGTCGCGCAGCAGGCCGTCTTCCAGTATCTGCACCTTCTGTTCAGCCGCACTGAGCGCGGTCTGACAATGGCGCACGAGTTCGACGCCGCGCTGATAGCGTTCGAGCGCACCGTCCAGCGGCAGCTTGCCGTCCTCCATCGCACGCACGATGGCTTCGAGTTCTTCGATCGCCTGCTCGAAGCTGGCGGGTGCGGAAGCCGCTTCTGCTTTTCTGGTCATGCTGTATCGAGCGTCGGGCAAACTCTGAAAAATAGCTGATCCACATCAGCCGGTCAAACGCGCAAGTGGTTATACTGCCCGGCTTTGTCACGCGTTTGCGTGCATCGTCCGCGGTCGCACGAAATCTTGCGACGCGGGGTCCGCGATGGCAGGCACGCGGTTTTCCAACTTTGACTTCGGGGGTTGGGGAATGTCCGATATACAGTCCATTACCCGTCTTGAACCGGCGCAATCGCAGTTTCCGGTTTCCTGGTACTTCGATCAGCCGCTGTTCGAGCTCGAAAAGCGCGTGCTTTTCGATAACGGGCCGGGCTATGTAGGTCACGAGCTGATGGTGCCGAACGTCGGCGACTATCAAACCCTGGGCTGGGCCGATGATGCGCTGATGCTGGTGCGCAACGAGGCCGGCATCGAACTGCTGTCCAATGTGTGCCGGCATCGCCAGGCGCTGATGATGAAGGGGCGCGGAAATACGCCCAACATCGTCTGTCCGGTGCATCGCTGGACCTACGACACGCGCGGTGAGCTGCTCGGGGCCCCGCACTTTCCGAACACGCCCTGCCTGAACCTGAAGCGCCAGCCGTTGCAGAACTGGAAAGGCCTGCTGTTCTCCGGCACGCGCGACATCGCGGCTGATCTGGCCGGTATGCAGGTGGCGCCGGATCTCGACTTCTCGGGCTACATGCTCGACCACGTCGAGATGCACCAGTGCAATTACAACTGGAAAACCTTCATCGAGGTCTATCTCGAGGACTACCACGTCGAGCCTTTCCATCCGGGGCTGGGCAAGTTCGTCACCTGCGACGACCTGAGCTGGCAGTTCGCGCGCGACTACTCTGTGCAGCGCGTCGGCGTGAACAACCGGCTTGCGCGTCCCGGCACGCCGGCCTACGAGCGCTGGCACCGCGCGGTGCTCGACTTCTATCGCGGCGAGCTGCCGCCGCATGGCGCGATCTGGCTGACCTACTACCCGAACATCATGGTCGAGTGGTATCCGCACGTGCTCGTCGTGAGCACCCTGTATCCGCAGTCGGTCGATCGCACGATGAATGTGGTCGAGTTCTACTACCCGGAAGAGATCGTGCTGTTCGAGCGCGAATTCATCGAAGCCGAGCGCGCTGCCTACATGGAAACGGCGCGCGAAGACGACGAGATCGGCGAGCGGATGGACGCCGGCCGGCTTGCGCTGATGCAGCAGGGTCGTTCCGAAGTCGGCCCCTACCAGTCGCCGATGGAAGACGGCATGCAGCACTTCCACGAGTGGTACCGGCGCGAAATGGTGGACTATCTTTGAGCGCAGCACGGTACAGCGGGCGTGACGGGGCACTTCGGTGCCCCGTTTTCTTGCCGGAGCAGGCGTCGTGAAGTCGCTGTGGATGGTGGCGGCCAGCCTGCTGTTCGCATCCATGGGCGTTTGCGTGAAGCTGGCCAGCGAGGCGTTGCCCGCGTCCGAGATCGCTTTCTACCGTGCCTTCATTTCCTTGCTGCTGATCGCAGCCGTCATGCGCATGCGCGGCGCGTCGTTCGCGACACCGCACGCGGCGATGCATCTGAAACGCGGCGTATCCGGCGCGATTTCGCTCATCCTGTATTTCCAGGCCATTGCACTGCTGCCCTTGCCCACGGCCGTAACCCTGAACTACACCTCGCCGCTGTTCATGGCGGCGTGGCTGGGCTTCACCGTCAGTGGAGAGTTGTCGAAGCCGGTCGCGCTGGCGCTGGTGACCGGCTTTGCCGGCGTCGTTCTGGTTCTGCAGCCGACGCTGGGCAGCGAGCAGTGGGCTGGCGGCCTGTGCGGCCTCGCTTCCGGGATGATTGCGACCATGGCCTATCTGAGTGTGCGCGACCTCGGCCAGCTGGGTGAGCCGGAATGGCGCACCGTGCTCTACTTCTCGCTCTGCTCCTCGGTGTTCGGCGCCGGATGGGCGCTGATCGACGGCGGCTTCCACCTGCCGGATGCCCGCACCTGGGCGCTGCTGTTTGGCGTCGGCGTGTTCGGCGCCGCCGCCCAGCTGTGCATGACTGCGGCGTACAAGGGAGGGCGTACGCTGGTGTCGGCCAGTCTGGCCTACACCACGGTGGCCTTCTCGACGCTCTACGGCGTGCTGCTGTGGAACGATGTGCCGTCCGCCGCGGTCTGGGCGGGCATGGTGCTGATTGTCGCAAGCGGCGTGCTGGCAATGCTCAATCCGCCGCCGGCGAAGCTATAGTCGAAGTGCGGGGCGCGCCCCCGCCTCGGTGTCGGCAGACCTCTGGAGGTAAGAAAAATGATCACGAGCGAATACAGCGGCAATCTGGTGACGGTGGCGGCCTTCGGCGAATTCACGCTGGCCGACTATCGGGAGTTCGAGGATCTGGTCAATTACCGGATCAAGTTCGAAGGCGTCGTGAACCTGCTGATCGACCTGCGGCAGATGACCGACTTCACGCTCGACATGGCGCTCGAGGAACTGCGTTTCGCGCGCGCGCACAGCCACGATTTCGGACGTGTCGCGGTGATCGCCGGCACGCCGTGGGTGGCGTGGACGGCGTGGCTGTCGCAGGTATTCGTCGATGCCGACGTGACCGTTTTCGACGACGAGGCGGCGGCGCGCGACTGGCTTGCGGAGACCGTCTGAACGATGAGTGTGCTCATTTCCGCGGCCGAGCTGGCCGCCGTGGCGGGTGACGCCCGACTGGTCATCGTCGATTGCCGCCACGATCTGGCACAGCCGGAAGCCGGCGAGGCGGCGTGGCGCGAGGCACACATTCCGGGCGCGTTGTTCATGCATCTGGATCGCGACCTTTCGGCGAAGAAGACCGGCCGCAACGGTCGTCATCCGCTGCCGTCACCGCAGGACTTCGTCGCGCTGCTCGGTGCCCGCGGCATTTCGCCGGCACACCGCGTAGTGGCTTATGACGACGCCGGCGGCATGTTCGCCGCCCGGCTGTGGTGGATGCTGCGCTGGGTCGGTCACCGCGACGCCGCGGTACTCGACGGCGGCCTGAGCGCGTGGAAGGCCGCGGGCGGCGCGCTCGACACGACGGTGCGCAATCTGCCGCCCACCGACTACCCGCTCGGTGTCGTCGAACCGACGCTGGACGCCGATGCGGTGCTCGCCAGTCTCGAGGGCGGCGGGCGCCTGCTGGTCGACGCCCGCGCGCCCGACCGCTTCCGCGGCGAGAACGAGACGCTGGACCCGGTTGGCGGCCATATTCCGGGCGCGGTCAATCGCTTCTTCAAGCTCAATATCGGCGATGACGGTCGCTTCAAGCCGGCGGACGTGCTGCGCGCCGAGTGGCGGGAGGTGATCGGCGGGCGCGACCCGGCGTCGCTGGTGATGCAGTGCGGCAGCGGCGTAACTGCCTGCCACAACCTGCTGGCACTCGAAGTGGCCGGGCTTTCCGGTGCGCAGCTCTACCCCGGCTCGTGGAGCGAGTGGTGCAGCGACCCGGCGCGGCCGATGACGCGCTGAGCGACGAGCGCGTCGCGGAAGCGCTGCTCGCACTGGTTGCCCGGCGTGCGCCCGGGTACTCGATCTGTCCGTCCGAAGTCGCGCGCGCACTGTCGCCCGACGACTGGCGCCCGTTGATGCCGAAGGTGCGCGACGTCGCACGCCGGCTGGCGGGTGAAGGTCGCTTCCTGGTCACGCAGCGGGGTGAAGTGCGCGACGCGGACACGGAGTGGCGCGGGCCGATACGCATCGCTCAGCCGCGGAAAAGCGCGTCGGGCTCGATCTGAGCGAACTGTTCGCCGAGATGGTCGAGCAGGCGTCTGACCCGCAACGGCATGTGCCGGCCAGTGGGCAGCATTGCGTGCAGCGGGAAGTCCTCGCCGCGCCAGTCGGTCAGCAGTTCGACCAGCCGACCGGCGTGCAGGTCGTCCACCACGTCCAGCCGTGCCTTGGTGGCGATGCCCAGACCCTGCAGCACCCACTGGCGCACCAGCGCACCGTCGTAGGCGAGCCGATTGCCCTGCACGCGCACGGTCGTATCGACACCTCCGCGCTCGAAGCGCCAGGCCAGATGCGGGCGTCCGCTGCGATAGAGCGCGATGCAGTTGTGCCGCGCCAGGTCGGAGGGTTGCTGCGGCGCGCCGTGCCGAGCGATGTAGTCGGGTGAGGCCACCACCACTCGTCGCGTCACATGCAGCCGGCGAGCCACCAGTGACGAGTCCGGCAGTTCGCCGTAACGCACCGCCAGATCGACCCGCTCGCGTACCAGATCCTGCAGCGTGTCCGACACATAGAGTGCCAGCCGCACGCCCGGGTGCTGTTCGATGAAGCTGTCCAGCATGGCCGACAGCGCGCCGCGGCCGAGGTCTGACGGTGCGGCGAGATGGATGTCGCCGGACAGCGTTTCGCGGCCTGCGCCGAGCAGTGCGCGCGCGTCGTCGATGTCGCCCAGTGCGCGCCGGGCGTGGTCGCGCAGCAGTTCGCCCTCGGCGGTCAGCCGCATCGATCGGGTCGAGCGCTCGACCAGCCGAGCGCCGAAGGCCGATTCGAGCCGCTTCAGCGCTGCGCTGGCAGCGGCCGGTGTCAGCTGCAACTGCCGTGCGGCGGCGCTGAGCGAGCCGGCGTCGGCGATGCGTACGAACAGTTCGAGCTGGGAAAGCGTCAGATCACGCGGATTCATGGCGGCTCGATTTTCAAGAATCGTTTGAATATGTATTGAGTGCGGGCTGGATTATCAATCGATCTGCCAGTCTGTAGCATGCCTCGACAAACTGGACAGGAGTTGCAGCATGAAAGCCGTTGCATTCAGAGAAAATCTGCCGGTCGAGCGTGAGGACTGCCTGGTGGATGTCGAGCTCGCCCGGCCCGACGCCCGCGGCCGCGATCTGCTCGTGCGCATCGAGGCGGTGGCGGTCAATCCGGTCGACACGAAGGTGCGCCGTTTCCATGCGCCGCCGGCCGACGGTGGCTGGCGGGTGCCGGGCTGGGACGCCGCTGGTGTGGTCGAGGCGGTGGGCGAGCAGGTGACGCGCTTCCGCCCGGGGGACCGCGTCTGGTACGCCGGTGACCTGACCCGACAGGGCAGCAACGCCGAGTTCCAGGCGGTGGATGAACGCCTGGTCGGCCGCATGTCATCCTCGCTCGGTTTTGCCGAGGCGGCCGCATTGCCGCTGACCGCGATCACCGCGTGGGAACTGCTGTTCGACCGGCTGCAACTGCGTGACGCCGAAGGCCGGTTGCTCATCGTCGGCGCTGCCGGTGGTGTCGGCTCGATCATGATCCAGCTTGCCCGGGCGCTGACCCGCACGACCGTGATCGCCACGGCGTCGCGCAGCGAGACCGCCGACTGGGTGACGCAGCTCGGTGCGCACCACGTGATCGATCACCGCCGTCCGCTCGCCGAAGCGCTGCGCGACGCCGGCATCGCTTCGGTCACGCACGCGGCCAGCCTGACCCACACCGATCACCACTACCCGCAGATCGTCGAGGCGCTGGCGCCGCAGGGCCGTCTGGGCCTGATCGACGACCCGGCGCATCCGCTCGACGTGCTTGCGCTGAAGCGCAAGAGCCTGTCGCTGCACTGGGAACTGATGTTCACCCGTTCGCTCTACCAGACCGACGACATGGCCGAGCAGGGCCGTCTGCTCGACGAGGTGGCCGACATGATCGATGCCGGCCGGCTGCGCAGCACGCTGGGCGAGCATTTCGGCGTCATCAATGCCGCCAATCTGCGCCGCGCGCACGCACTGCTGGAAAGCGGCCGTGCGCGCGGAAAGATCGTGCTGCAGGGTTTCTGAACCTGTTTCCTTCCGGGGCGCTGCGTGGGCGGCGACCCCAACACCATCCATAGACGGAGAACCGAATGACAACGCTGTTCGAACCGACCCGACTGGGCGACATCGCCCTCGCCAACCGCATCGTCATGGCGCCGCTGACGCGCAACCGCGCCCAGGCCGGTAACGTGCCGGGGCCGCTGACGGTCGAGTACTACCGCCAGCGCGCGAGCGCGGGCCTCATCATCGCCGAGGCGACGCAGATTTCGCCGATGGCGCAGGGCTATCTCGACACCCCGGGCATCCACTCGGCCGAGCAGGTCGCCGGCTGGCGCAAGGTGACTGACGCGGTGCATGCCGCCGGCGGTCGCATCGTGCTGCAGCTGTGGCATGTCGGACGCATTTCGCATACCTCGCTGCTGCCGGGCGGCGCGGCGCCGGTATCCTCGACCGCGCGTCGGCCCAACGCGCAGACCTACACGAAGGAAGGCTTCGTGCCGGTGTCCGAACCCCGTGCGCTGCGCGACGACGAACTGCCGGGCATCGTTGACGATTACCGCCGCGCCGCGCGCAACGCGATCGACGCCGGTTTCGACGGCGTCGAGGTGCACGCCGCCAACAACTACCTGCTGGACCAGTTCATGCGCGACAGCGTGAATGACCGCAGCGGCCCCTATGGGGGTTCCATCGACAACCGCATCCGTCTGGTCGTCGAAGTGATGCAGGCTGTGGCGGCGGAAATCGGTGCGGCGCGCACCGGCATCCGTCTGTCGCCGATCACCACCTTCAGCGACACGGCGCGCGACAGCAATCCGCAGGCGCTGTACGGCCGCCTGGTCGAAGTGCTGGCGCCGCTCGGGCTCGCTTTCGTGCACATGATCGAGGGTGAGACCGGTGGCCCGCGCGAACCGGCGGATCTGGCGCAGCCCTTCGACTACGACGCGCTGAAGAAGGCTTTCGGCGGCGGCTGGATCGTGAACAACGGCTTCGATCGCGCGAGTGCGGAAGCGAAGATGGGCGCCGGTGCGGCCGACGCGATCGCCTTCGGCAAGCCCTTCATCGCGAATCCAGACCTGGTACGCCGGCTGCGCGAGAACGCGCCGCTCAATGCGCTGCGTGCCGAGCTGATGTACGGCGGTGGCGCCGAGGGCTACATCGACTACCCGGCACTCGCCTGACGTCGTTTCAGGTCACTCGTCGCCGGCCGGCTCGGGTCGCGTCCACAGCCAGCTGGCGACGACGACGAGAATGAGCCACACGCTGCCGCGCACCCAGGGCGGCACCGGGCTGAACCACAGCGTGGTGGCGCTGAACAGCATCATCACGCTGGCCAGCCACTTGGCGCGGCGCGGCACCGCGCCGTGCTCGCGCCAGTGGGTGATGTGCGGTCCGTACTTCGGATGGGCGAGCAGCTTCGCCTCCAGCGCCGGCCAGCCACGGCCGGCGGCCCAGGCGGCGAGCAGCAGGAAGGGCACGGTCGGCAGTACGGGCAGGAAGGCGCCGATGACGCCCAACAGTACCGACACTGCGGCGAGCAGCCGCCACAGCATCTGACGGGTCCAGTGGATCAAGACGGGCAGGGCGTGATGCGAAAGCCGCATTGTGCCGCAGGCCGGCGCGCGACGCAGGCGGCAAGTCGGCCCTTCAGGTGGTTCGGGAGGGATGCTCGCGAGGCTATCCCTCTCCCGCATCAGCGGGAAAGGGTGGCGCGCAGCGCGAGATGGGGGCAGGGCGCGGGGATCCACGCCGCATCGCAAGCACGCTCGCTCCCCCGGAACCCATGCCATGCGGGCGAGAACCGTCCGGTGAAAAGTCACGGGGCCGCAACGCGGACGCTTCCCTTCAACGCCTGAGATCGAGCGTAAACGGGAAGTTCGGATTGCGCTCCTCGGGCGGGGCCGATACCTGGCCCGGCGTGTGGCCCATTGCGAAGAAGCGCGCCAGCCGGCGGCCTTCCGCTTCATACGAATTGACCGGGAAGGTTTCGAAATTGCGACCGCCCGGGTGGGCGACGTGGTACTGGCAGCCGCCCATCGAGCGCTTCATCCAGTCGTCCACCAGGTCGAACACCAGCGGACTGTGCGGCGCGATGGTCGGGTGCAGACAGGCGGCCGGCTGCCAGGCGCGGTAGCGCACGCCGGCGACGAATTCGCCGACGCGACCGGTGGGCTGCAGCGGAATGCGCCGGCCATTGACCGCCAGCACGTGGCGGTCATCCACCAGTCCCTGCACCTTTACCTGCAACCGTTCGACCGAGGAGTCGACATAGCGCACGGTGCCGCCCGGCGCACCCTCTTCTCCCATCACGTGCCACGGTTCGAGCGCGCTGCGCAGTTCGACCTGCACGTTGCGCGCGGCGAATGCACCCATTTTCGGGAAACGGAACTCGAAGTGCGGCGCGAACCAGTCCAGCTCCATCGTGTAGCCGAAGCTGCGCAGCTCGTCGACCACGTCGCGCAGATCGTCCCAGACGAAGTGCGGCAGCATGTAGCGGTCGTGCAGTTCGGTGCCCCAGCGCTTCAGGCGCGCCGGCTGGTAGGGCTGCTGCCAGAAGCGGGCGATCAGCGCGCGCAGCAGCAGCTGCTGGGTCAGGCTCATGCGCGCGTGCGGCGGCATTTCGAAGGCGCGCATCTCCAGCAGGCCGAGGCGCCCGGTCGGGCCGTCGGGCGAGAACAGCTTGTCGATGCAGAACTCGGTGCGGTGCGTGTTGCCGGTCGAGTCGACCAGCAGATTGCGCAGGATGCGGTCGATCAGCCACGGCGGCGTGTAGCCCATGTCGCGCGTGCGGCGTTCGATTTCGGCGAAGGCGATCTCGATTTCGTACACCGCATCGTTGCGCGCTTCGTCGATGCGCGGCGCCTGACTGGTCGGGCCGATGAACAGGCCGGAGAACAGGTAGGACAGCGACGGATGGTTGTGCCAGTAGCTGATCAGGCTGCGCAGCAGGTCGGGCCGGCGCAGGAAGGGCGAGTCCGACACCGTCGCGCCGCCGAGCACGAAGTGGTTGCCGCCACCGGTGCCGCTGTGGCGGCCGTCGATCATGAACTTCTCGGTGCCCAGCCGGGTTTCGTGCGCCGCCTCGTACAGGAAGGTGGTGCCGGCCACCATGTCGTCCCACGAGTGATAGGGCTGGATGTTCACTTCCAGCACACCCGGGTCGGGCGTGATGCGCAGCACTTCGAGGCGGGCGTCGCGCGGCGGCTCGTAACCTTCGAGCACGACCGGATGGCCGCAGTCGGCGGCCGTCGCTTCGATGGCCGTCACCAGTTCGAGATAGTCCTCCAGCGCAGCCAGCGGTGGCATGAACAGGTACATGACGCCGTGGCGCACTTGCGCGCACAGGGCGGTGCGGGTGATCCAGGCCGCCGATTCGAAATCACCGGGGCGGCGGTCCGTGACGGGTGCGACCGGGCTGCCGCTGTCCGGCAGGGCGTAGCCCAGCCGCTGTGCACGGTCGCCGGTCAGGCTGGCGAGCGGTGTCTGCATGCGCCAGGCGATGTCGCGCCACTGCGGCAGCGCGGTCTGCGGCGCGGACGGATCCGCCACATGCACCCAGGGGTAGTCGGTTTCCTTGGCCCAGGGCTGGGAGTCGAGTGGCAGCCGGTAGCCGAGTGGCGAATCGCCGGGCACCAGGTAGCAGCGTTCGCTGCGCAGGAACCAGGGGCCGCTCTGCCAGCCGTCTCCGGCCGGCGTGCGCGCCAGCGGCAATACATGGCCGACCACGCTGTCCAGCCCCTGCTCGAACACGCGGCGCATGCGCTCGCGTTCGAGCGGATCGTCCAGCCGGGCGTCGAAAGGATCGACGTTTACCGGCAGCTTGCGTTCGCGCCACAGGTAGTACCAGACGTCTTCAAAGGCCGGGAAGGCGTGCTTGCCGTCGACGCCGAGGCGGCTTGCCAGCATGTTCAGGAAGCGCGCGGCGTCGCCTTCGGTCAATGCGTAATCGACCGATTCGTCGGCGAAAAGGCCTGGGTCGGTCCAGATCGGCTCACCGTCGCGGCGCCAGAAACAGGTGAGCGACCAGCGCGGCAGCTGTTCGCCCGGATACCACTTGCCCTGACCGTAGTGCAGCAGGCCGCCCGGCGCGTAGCGCGCCTTCAGCTTCGTCAGCAGCTCGGCGCCGAGCAGGCGCTTGGTCGGACGGTCAGGCGGCGAGTCGGCAGTGGTGTTCCATTCGGCGCCGTCGCGGTCGTCCACCGACACGAAAGTGGGTTCGCCGCCCATGGTCAGGCGCACGTCGTGCAGCTTGAGATCCGCGTCGATGCGGTGGCCCAGCGTTTCGATGCGCGACCACTGTGCATCGCTGTAGGGCTTGGTCACGCGCGGCGCTTCCCATACGCGCTCGACCTTCATGTGGTGTTCGAACTCAGACTCGCACTTCTCGCTGAAACCGCTGACCGGCGCCGCCGACGAGGGCTCAGGCGAGCAGGCGAGCGGAATGTGGCCTTCGCCAGCGAACAGGCCGGAGGTCGGGTCCAGTCCGATCCAGCCGGCGCCCGGCAGGTAGACCTCGCACCAGGCATGCAGATCGGTGAAATCCCGCTCCGGGCCGCTCGGGCCGTCGAGCGATTTGACGTCCGGCGTGAGCTGTATCAGGTAGCCAGACACGAAGCGCGCGGCCAGACCGATGTGGCGCAGCACCTGCACCAGCGCCCAGGCTGAGTCGCGGCAGGAACCGCTGGCCTTCTGCAGGGTTTCCTCCGGCGTCTGCACGCCAGGTTCCATGCGGATGAGATAGCGGATGTCGTTCTGCATCTGCTGGTTCAGCGCGACCAGGAAGTCCACGCTGGCGCGCCCGCCGTTGCACAGCGCGCGGGCGTTATCGACCCAGCGCGAGAACTTCGGCGCGTTGTCGCGGCCGAGCGGCAGTTTCACCAGATACGGCGTCAGTTCGTGCGTCTGTTCTTCGCTGTAGCCGAAAGGAATCTTCTCCGCTTCCGGTTCGAGGAAGAAATCGAAGGGGTTGATGACCGACATCTCGGCCACCAGGTCGATTTCGATGCGCAGTTCGCGCGTGCGCTCCGGGAACACGATGCGCGCGAGATAGTTCGACTGCGGGTCCTGCTGCCAGTTGATGAAGTGCTCGCCCGGCGTCGCCTTCAGCGAGTAGGACAGGATGGGCGTGCGCGCGTGCGGCGCCGGACGCAATCTGACCACCTGCGGGCTCAGCATGACCGGACGGTCGTAGCGGTAGTGGGTGACGTGGTTCAGCGCGACGTGGATGGACACGGAAGACTCCGGTTGCGTACTGGAAAGGGGTTGGTGGCTTCAAGCAATTAGCGTGCGCAAGCCAAGTGCATGATTTTCATGCAGCTTTGTTTCAGTGTCCTTCCGTGCGTGGGGCGGCTGGCGTGTGCGCGCACCGGCGCTGTGCATGTCCGGACAGTCCGTCATCGTCATTTGAGGCCGAGCCGGCGAGCGAGCTTGTGCAGATTGCTCGGGTCGACGTCCAGCCGACGCGCGGCGTCGGCCCAGTTGCCGCCGCAGGCGTCGAGCGCCGCCCGCACCAACCGGCGCTGCGTCGCGTCGACCGCATCGCGCAGCGGCATCAGGGTGGCAGGTATCGCTTCGTCGGTGGGCCGGGGTGCCGCGACGCCGGGCAGCGCCGGGCCGTCCAGGTCGAGCAGTTCGGCCGGCAGCGACACGATGTCGGTGCGCGCAGCACCACGGCTCACCACCTTCAACGCGGCACGGCTGATCACGTGTTCCAGCTCGCGCACATTGCCCGGCCACGGATAGCGACAGAGCGCGTCTTCCGCCTCGGGCGACAGGCGCAGGCTGCGCAGGCCGAGCCGGGCGCGGTTCAGTTCGAGGAAGCGACCGGCCAGCAGCAGCACGTCGCTGCCGCGCTCGCGCAGCGGCGGTATCGGTACCGGGTACACGGAGAGCCGGTGATAGAGGTCGGCGCGGAAGGCGCCCTCGCGCACGCTGTCGCGCAGCGTGCGGTTGGTCGCCGCGATCACGCGTACGTCGACGCGTCGCGGCTGGTCGGCGCCCAGGCGCTGGATTTCACCGTTCTGCAGCGCGCGCAGCAGCTTGGCCTGAACGGTCAGCGGCAGTTCGCCGACCTCGTCGAGGAAGAGCGTGCCACCGTCGGCCGCCTCGAAGCGGCCCGGCCGGTCGGTGGTGGCGCCGGAGAAGGCGCCTTTCACATGGCCGAACAGTTCGCTCTCGGCCAGCGATTCCGGCAGCGCGGCGCAGTTCACATGCACCAGCGGCTGCGCGGCGCGGCGCGAATGGCGGTGCAGATGACGGGCGAACAGTTCCTTGCCGACGCCGGTTTCGCCGAGCAGCAGCACCGGCAGCTCGGACTCGGCCACCACCTTCAGTTCGTGCAGCAGACGCTGGATCACGTCGCTGTGGCCGATGATTTCAGTCTCGTCCGCAGTGGCGCGCGCGTCTGCCGGCTCGCCGCCACGCGACAGGCGCAGCGCGTGCAGGTCCTGTTCCAGCCGGGTCACGCGCACCGCCGCCTCGACCAGCAAGGTGAAGCGACGCAGATCGTCGCGCGCCGCCTCGGTGAAGGTGCCTGTCTGCAGCGCGTCCAGCGTCAGCGCGCCCCAGGTCTGGCCCTCGACGTGCAGGCTGGTGCCCATGCAGTCGTGTACCGGCAGTGGCTCGCCGACGCGGGTGTCGAGCAGACCGTCGTACGGGTCGGGCAGCGTGCTGTCGTGATCGAAGCTGGTGATGTCGCGACGCGACAGGATGGTGGCCAGTCGCGGGTGCTGACCGACGACGAAGCGCCGGCCCAGTGTTTCGCGCACCAGACCGTCTACAGCCAGCGGGCGCAGCCCGTCCTCTTCCAGTTTCAGCAGCGCGACAGCGCCGCAGTCGAAGTGGGCGCGCAGGCTGGACACCAGGCGCTGCAGCCGCACCGCGGGCGGCAGTTCCGACACCAGGTCGGCAAGCAGCAGAGATTCCATCATGGTTCTAATAACCCATTAAAGGTGATTAATACCTTTTTGTGCGAGGGTCCAAAGTACCTTAATTTTCGTAGCCTGTTGATTTAATTCGACTGAAATACATGGCCCGGAGCTTGCGAAGTGGGAGTGTCTTCTTCCACACGAGGCTCTTGCCATGAACCTGATCGAACAGTCCCTCGGCGCTCTCGCGCGCAGCATTCCCGGTGCCACCCAGGTGTTCCACGAACACAAGCTCGATTTCTGCTGCGGCGGCAAGCACAGCTTGCAGGAAGCGGCCGCCGAGCGCGGCATCGACGTGCAGCCCATCGTCGATCGCCTACGCACCCTTGCGTCGCTGGCCACGCGCGAGGAACGCGACTGGCGCACGGTACCGGCGGCAACGCTGATCGAACACATCCTGTACCGCTTCCATGACCGTCATCGCGAACAGCTGCCGGAACTGATCCGCCTCGCGCGCCGGGTCGAGCAGGTTCACGGCGATCGCCCGGATTGCCCGGTCGGTCTGGCCGACCACCTGACCGTGATGCAGCAGGAACTGGAAAGCCATATGCAGAAGGAGGAGCAGGTGCTGTTCCCGATGCTCGCCCGCGGACACGCGATGGCACTGCAGGGGCCGGTCACGGTGATGCGCAACGAGCACGACCAGCACGGCGAAGCGCTGCAGCGGCTGGAGGCGCTGACCAATGACATCACGCTGCCGCGCGGCGCCTGCAATACCTGGCGCGCGCTCTACGTCGGCCTGGCCGCGCTGCGCGAAGACCTGATGGAACACATCCACCTGGAGAACAACATCCTGTTCGAGGGGCTGAATCCGGCACCGGCCGAGGCGGAGACCGCTCATGGGTAACTATCGCAGGCTGTGGTTCACGCTGATCGGCGTGCTCATCGTCACCTTCTCGCTGCTCGGGTACTACGGCGTCGAGGTGTATCGCAGCGCGCCGCCGATACCACAGCAGATCGTCAGCGACGACGGCCGCGTTCTGTATACGCACGACGGCATCCTCGACGGGCAGACCGCCTGGCAGTCGGTCGGCGGCATGCAGCTCGGCTCTATCTGGGGTCATGGCGCCTACCAAGCGCCGGACTGGACCGCGGACTGGCTGCACCGCGAACTGCTGGCCTGGCTGGATCTGGCCGCGCAGGACGCTCACGGCAAGCCGTATGCCGAACTCGACGCCGACACCCAGGCGCTGCTCGCCGCGCGTCTGAAGCGCGAGTACCGTCGCAACACTTACGACGCGGCCAGCGGCGTCGCCACCGTATCGACGCTGCGCGCGAAGGCGATCGAGCACACCGCCGCCTACTACGCCGAGCTGTTCGGCGACGCGCCGGCGCTGCAGGGCTCGCGCGAAAGCTACGCGATGAAGGAGAACACGCTGCCCGATCCGCAGCGGCGCGCGCAGCTTGCCGGCTTCTTCTTCTGGACTGCCTGGGTGGCCGCGACAGAGCGGCCCGGCACCAGCGCCACCTACACCAACAACTGGCCGCACGAACCGCTGATCGGCAATGCGCCGACGGCGGAGAACGTCGTGTGGTCCATCGTCAGCGTGGTGGTGATGATGGCTGGCGTCGGCTTCCTGATCTGGGGCTGGTCCTTCCTGCGCAAGCAGGACGAGAGCGACCCGGCCGCGCCGGCGCAGGACCCGCTGACGCGCGTCGCGCTGACGCCGTCGCAGCGCGCGCTCGGCAAATATCTCTTCCTGGTGGTGGCGCTGTTCGTGTTCCAGGTCATGCTGGGCGGCTTCACCGCGCACTACACGGTCGAGGGCCAGACCTTCTACGGAATCGACGTATCGCAGTGGTTCCCGTATTCGCTGGTGCGTACCTGGCACATCCAGAGCGCGCTGTTCTGGATCGCCACCGGCTTCCTCGCCGCGGGGCTGTTCCTGGCGCCGCTGATCCACGGCGGGCGCGATCCCAAGTACCAGAAGCTGGGTGTCGATGTGCTGTTCTGGGCGCTGGTCGTGGTGGTGGTCGGCTCCTTCGTCGGCAACTATCTGGCGATCGCGCAGATCATGCCGCCGGAACTGAACTTCTGGCTTGGCCACCAGGGCTACGAGTACGTTGACCTCGGCCGCGTCTGGCAGATCGGCAAGTTCGTCGGCGTCGCGCTGTGGCTGGTGCTGATGCTGCGCGGCATGGTACCGGCGCTGCGCACGCCTGGCGGCGACAAGAACCTGCTGGCGCTGCTGACCGCGTCGGTGGTGGCGATCGGACTGTTCTACGGCGCCGGCTTCGCCTACGGCGAGCGCACCCACCTGTCGGTGATGGAGTACTGGCGCTGGTGGGTCGTGCACCTGTGGGTCGAAGGCTTCTTCGAGGTGTTCGCGACGACCGCACTGGCCTTCATCTTCTCGACGCTCGGCCTCGTCTCCGGCCGCATGGCGACGGCGGCCAGTCTGGCCTCGGCCTCGCTGTTCATGCTGGGCGGCGTGCCCGGCACCTTCCATCACCTGTACTTCGCCGGTACGACCACGCCGGTGATGGCAGTCGGCGCCTCATTCAGCGCGCTCGAGGTGGTGCCGCTGGTCGTGCTCGGCCACGAGGCGTGGGAGAACTGGCGCCTGAAGGACCGCGCGCCGTGGATGGCCAGGCTGAAGTGGCCGCTCATGTGCTTCGTCGCAGTCGCGTTCTGGAACATGCTCGGTGCCGGCGTATTCGGCTTCATGATCAACCCGCCGATCTCGCTCTACTACGTGCAGGGTCTGAACACGACGCCCGTGCATGCGCATGCCGCCCTGTTCGGTGTCTATGGCTTCCTCGCCCTCGGCTTCACGCTGCTGGTACTGCGCTATGTCCGGCCGCAGCTGGAGTTCGGCGAGCGTCTGATGAAGACCGGCTTCTGGGGGCTCAACGTCGGGCTGGTACTGATGATTGCGACCAGCCTGCTGCCGATCGGCCTGATCCAGTTCCACGCCAGCGTCAGTCAGGGGCTGTGGTACGCACGCAGCGAGGCATTCATGCAGCAGCCGCTGCTGGAAACGCTGCGCTGGGTGCGCACCTTCGGCGACGTGGTGTTCATCGTCGGCGCTCTGGCGCTGGCCTGGCAGGTGGTGAGCGGCGTGTTCGGGCGCTCCGGCCACGCGCCGGCTCGGACTGCCGCGCTGGCTGGCGCCCGCCGATGAACTGAGCGCAACCGTCCTCCCTCCTTGTCGTCACGCATCGACAAGGTTGGGGCGCCGCGCCGCGAGGCCGGCGCCCCTCTTTTTTGTCGGGATACTTTTCCCCGAGGGTTCGCGAGCTGGTTCTGCCGGTCCCGCCGAGAGGTGAAGATCGCATGGAATGGGCATTACACTGTTGTAATGAATCCGTCCGACAAGTTGCGCGGCGACGCGACGCTGCGCTCCACCGCTTCGCTGCGCCTGCATTTCCACAATGGCGAGCGGCTGGGGCCGGGCAAGATCGAACTGCTTGAGCACCTGGCGCGCGAGCGGTCGATCTCCGGTGCGGCGCGTGCGATGGGCATGGCCTATCGGCGTGCCTGGCTGCTGATCGACGACATGAACCGCATGTTCGCCGAGCCGGTGGTGAAGACCTACCCAGGGCGCTCGCAGGGCGCCGGTGGTGCCGAATTGACGCCGTTCGGCGAGCGGCTGATCGCGGTGTTCCGCGCCGCCGAGCGACGAACGGCCGACGCGGTCGCGCTGCAGCTGCGCGAACTGGACGAAGCGCTCAATCCGCAGCCGACGGTGCCTGCGCAGCGTCAGGACGCGGACGTCGGTTGAAGCCGACGCTGCGGCTGTCCAGTGCCACCGATTTCACCATCACCCACACCGCGGTGCCCGGCTGCAGTCCGAGCCGGTCGCAGGATTCGCGCGTGACCAGCGCGCGCAGCGAACTGCTGCCAAGATCGACCGCGACATCGGCGTACGGCCCTTCACGCGGCGTGATCCCGATGACACGGCCCGGCAGTTTGTTCACGATGGACACGTCCATCGGTCGCGACAGCGCGAGCGCGACGTCGCGCGCACGGATGCGCACACGCACCGCGCAGCCCGGCTCAAGATCGATGCGCGGCACGCGCAACTGGCCGTCGGTGAAGCGCAGCGTGGTCAATGCGTAGTCGTCGTTGTGCTGCAGCACCGTGCAGTCGAGCACCGAGCCCGCTTCGTAGCGGCCGATCAGCGGAGAGTGTTCGGCGCGCGACATGATGTCGGCCAGTTCGCCACTGGCGACAGTGCGGCCTTCGCTGACGATGACCAGATGGTCGGCCAGCCGCGTCACCTCCTCGATCGAATGGCTCACGTACAGCACGGGCAGCGCGAACTCCTGCGCCAGCCGTTCGATATAAGGCAGTACCTCTGCCTTGCGTGGCGCGTCCAGCGAAGCGAGCGGTTCGTCCATCAGCAGCAGCCCTGGCTGACTCAGCAGCGCGCGGCCGAGTGCTATCCGCTGCTTCTCGCCGCCGGATAGGTGATGCGGTCGGCGGTCAAGCAGGTGGGCGAGACCGAGCACGTCGATCACGCTGTCCCAGTCCACCGGGCGCGGACCGCGCGCGCGCTTCAGGCCGTAACGCAGGTTGCCGGCGACCGACAGGTGCGGAAACAGCCGTGCGTCCTGGAACACGTAGCCGACGCCGCGCGCCTCGATCGGCAGGTCGATGCCGGCGTCGGCGTCGAAGAACACGCGGTCGCCGACCGCGATGCGTCCGCGTGACGGTCGCACGATGCCCGCCACCGCGTTGATCAGACTGCTCTTGCCGGCGCCGCTGCGGCCGAAGATGGCGCTGACGCCGCGCGACGGCAGCGTGACGTCGACGTCGAGGTCGAGCGCGCCCAGCGGTGTGCCGAAGCGCAGTTCGATCATGGTCGCCCCAGCCAGCGCTGCGTGCGCCGGTTCAGCCATTCCGACAGGATGATCGCGGCGACGGCAAGCGCCATCGAAAGGCCGACCAGGCGCAGCGCGATGGCATCGCCGTCCGGTGTCTGCGTGGCCGTATAGATGGCCAGCGGCAGCGTGCGCGTTTCGCCTTCGATATTGGAGGCGAAGGTGATGGTGGCGCCGAACTCGCCGAGACTGGCGGCAAAGGCCATCATCGCGCCGGACAGGATGCCCGGCAGCATCATCGGCAGCGTGATCGTGCACAGCACGTCGATACGGCTGGCGCCCAACGTACGTGCGGCCAGTTCGAGACCGCGGTCGACGCCATCCAGCGACAGCCGGATCGCGCGCACCATCAGCGGAAGAGCCATCACCGCTGCGGCCACCACTACGCCTTCGGTGGTGAAGATGAGCTGGATGCCGAAAGTGTTCTTCAGCCAGGCGCCAAGCGGCGCGCGCGTGCCGAGCGAGATCAGCAGCAGGTAGCCGATCACCACTGGCGGCAGTACCAGCGGCGCATGCACGATGCCGTCGAGCAGGGCGCGACCGGGCAGGCGGGTGCGTGACAGCAGCCAGGCGACGCCCAGCGCGAAAGGCAGGCACAGTGCGGTACTGGCCAGCCCGACACGGAGGCTGAGCAGCAGGGCGTCCAGTTCGATGTCGCTCATCTATGCCTATTTGATGCTGAAGCCGTACCGCGTGAATACCGCCGTCGAGTCGCTGCCGCGCAGCCACTGCATGAACGCGCGCGCGGCCGGCGTGTCTTGCCCGGCGACGATGGCAGCAGGATAGGTGACCGGCGCGTGCGTGTCAGCGGGAAACACGCCGGCGACGCGCACCTTGGGCGATACGGCCGCGTCCGTCGCATAGACTATGCCGGCCGGCACTTCGCCGCGTTCGACCAGCACCAGCGCGGCGCGCACCGAATCGGCGCGCACCAGTCTCGGCTCCGCGACCTGCCATGCACCGAGCTTGGTCAGCGCGTCCTTCGCGTACTTGCCGACCGGCACGTGGGCGGGGTCGCCGGTGGCCAGACGACCATCGCCGAGCAGCGCGGCAAGATCGAAGCCGGGCTTCAGCGTGACCGACGCCTTGCTGTCGGTCGGCGTGACCAGCACCAAGCTGTTGCCGAGCAGATCGGTGCGCGTGCCGGCGGCGAGCAGCTTGCGTTCGGCGAGATAGTCCATCCACTGTTCGTCGGCCGACAGGAAGATCTGCGCCTGGGCGCCGGCCTCGATCTGACGTGCCAGCGCCGACGATGCGGCGAACGAGAACTTGACCGTGTGGCCGGAGCGCGTCTCGAAAGCCTTGCCGATGTCCTGCAACGCGTTGGTCAGGCTCGCGGCGGCGAATACGACGAGGGTGTCCGCATGGACGACGCCCGCGACGAGGTTCAGCACGAGCGCAGACAGGAGACGGGTGAGTTTCATGGCTTTTCCTGTATCAGATTGAATACAGGATCATCCTACGATGAATTTCGACGTGTGCTGCGGCAATGGACGAAAAAAAGCCGGCGGCAGCCGGCTCTTCTTCGTGCCCCGTCGAGGTTCAGCGCACCAGCGCGTCGGCGCTTGGCGCGATCGCGGCGAACAGGTCGCGCATCGTCGCGATGCTGGCGGCTTGCACCGTGGCGGCGGGGACCGAGCTGCCATCGGCCAGCGGCAGGTCGCGCGTGGCGGTAGCGGCAGCGACCACGGTGGGTGCGTAGCCGAGGTTGAAGGCACCGCGCGCGGTGGAGTTCACGCACATATGCGTCATGAATCCGGCCAGCACGAGCTGCTTCACGCCCAGCTTCTTCAGTTCCTCGTCGAGCGGGGTCTGCACGAAGCTGTTCGGGTAGTGCTTGATGATCACCGTTTCACCGGCCTGCGGCGCGACGATGTCGGCGATGCGACCGATCGCGGCATTGACGTCGTAGGGCGTGCCCGGACCGGCGTCGTGCTGGATGTGGATGACCGGGCGGCTGAGTTCGCGCGCACGGTCGAGCACGCGGCGTGCTTCGAGCAGTGCGGCCTCGACGCCGGAGAGCTGCATGACGCCTTCACGGTAGGTGTTCTGGCAATCGATCATCACCAGGGCGGCGTCGGCAAGCAGGCCCGGTTCGTGGCCGAGACCCATCAGGTCGCGCAGCGTCGTCAGTGAACTCATCGGTGAGGTGTCCTTTCAGGTGGTGGAGATTTCCTGCGCCTGCATGTGCTGCAGTGCTTCGCCGACCAGCGGCAGCAGGCCGGTGTCGCCGCCGCGGTTCATGTGATCGATGATCGCACGGCGCATGCGCGGTTCCCAGAAACGCCGGATATGTGCGGCGACTTCGCGCACCGCTTCGTCATGGTCTGGGTAGCTGTGGAAGAACTGGCCGATCTGGTTGGCCATCTTGACGAGGTTGTGGATGTCCATCTGCTATTCCGTTTGCGTTGCTGTACAGGTTCGGGATTCGGTGTAGATCGCCATGCGGCCGTCGCGGACGAAGCCGCACAGCGTGATGCCGGCGCGTCCGGCCAGATCGATGGCCAGGCCGGTCGGCGCGGAGATTGCTGCCAGCAGGCCGCCGCCGACGCTGGCGAGCTTGAGCACCATTTCATAGCTGGCGCGGCTGGTGACGACCGCGAACCCCTGCGCGGTGTCGAGCCCGGCCAGCGCGACGGCGCCGATCAGTTTGTCCAGCGCGTTGTGGCGGCCGACGTCTTCGCGCACCGCGAACAGCGTGCCGTCGGCGCGCGACCAGGCGGCGGCGTGCACCGAGCCGGTCAGCGCGTGCAGCGCCTGGCCATCGCCGAGCGCGACGAAGGCGCGGTGGATGGCGGTTTCGTCCACCGACGGCCGCGCCGCCACCGGCTTCACCTCGCGCGCCACCTGGCCGAGGCTGTCCACGCCACACAGTCCGCAGCCGGTGCGCCCGGCCAGCGAACGGCGGCGTGCCTTCAGCGCTTCGAAAGCGCGATTCGACACCTGCATGCGCACCTCGATGCCATCGGCGTGGTGCGCCGTGTCGATGTCGTGGATCTCCGATGCGCGCGCGACGATGCCTTCAGCCAGACTGAAGCCAGTGCCGAAGTCTTCGAGATCGGCCGGCGTGGCCAGCATGACCGCGTGCGAGATGCCGTTGTACACCATGGCCACCGGCACCTCTTCGGCCACGCATTCGACGCTGGCGGTGCGCACGCCTGCGCTCACGCGCACCGCGCTGCGCAGCCGCTGCGCCGGATGCAGCACGGCGTCGCCGCTCATTTCACCCGCTTCATCGCAGGCGAGCAGCGGACCGCCCATGGCGAGAGCCTGCACGGCGCCCACGACTCAGACCTTCTCGCGCTTCTTCGGCAGCAGCCCGATCTGCTGCTGCGAGAAGTCGCGGTAGCGCTGCTGCCATTCCGACGGTTGGGTCACGCGGGTCACGTCGACCGCGGTGACCTTGTATTCGGGGCAGTTGGTCGCCCAGTCCGAGTTGTCGGTGGTGATGACGTTTGCACCCGATTCCGGGAAGTGGAAGGTGGTGTACACGACGCCAGGCTGCATGCGCTCGGACACCCGCGCGCGCAGCACCGTCTCGCCGGCGCGCGAAGTGATGCCCACCCAGTCGCCCTCGTTGATGCCGCGCGTTTCGGCATCGGCCGGATGGATTTCCAGGCGGTCCTCGTCGTGCCACATCGAATTCGCGGTGCGCCGCGTCTGCGCACCGACGTTGTACTGAGACAGGATGCGGCCGGTGGTCAGGATCAACGGGAAGCGCTTCGACGTGCGTTCCTCGGTCGGGACGTACTCGGTCAGCATGAAGCGGCCCTTGCCGCGCACAAACTGGTCGATGTGCATGATGGGCGTACCTTCCGGCGCCTGTTCATTGCACGGCCACTGGATGCTGCCCAGTTCGTCCAGCCGCTCGTAGCTGACGCCGTGGAAGGTGGGCGTCAGCCGCGCAATCTCGTCCATGATTTCGGACGGGTGGCGGTAATCCATCGGATAGCCGAGCGCGTTCGACAGCATGCAGGTGACTTCCCAGTCCTCCTTGCCGGCCAGCGGCGGCATCACCTTGCGTACGCGCGAGATGCGGCGCTCGGCGTTGGTGAAGGTGCCGTCCTTCTCGAGGAAGCTGGAGCCCGGCAGGAACACGTGGGCGAACTTCGCCGTTTCGTTCAGGAAGAGGTCCTGCACCACCACGCATTCCATCGCCCGCAGCGCGGCCTCGACGTGCTGCGTGTTCGGGTCGGACTGCACGATGTCCTCGCCCTCGCAGTACAGGCCGAGGAAGGTGCCGTCCATCGCCGCCTCGAACATGTTCGGGATGCGCAGGCCCGGTTCCGGCTGCGGCTCGACGCCCCAGGCATCCTTGAACAGTGCGCGCGTGGCGGCGTCGGACACGTGGCGGTAGCCCGGCAGTTCGTGCGGGAAGCTGCCCATGTCGCAGGACCCCTGCACATTGTTCTGGCCGCGCAGCGGATTCACGCCCACGCCTTCACGACCGATGTTGCCGGTGGCCATCGCCAGGTTGGCGATGCCGATGACGGTGGTCGAGCCCTGGCTGTGCTCGGTCACGCCGAGGCCATAGTAGATCGCGGCGTTGCCGCCGGTGGCGAACAGGCGCGCGGCGGCGCGCACGTCGGCCGCCGGCACGCCGGTATGGATTTCCATCGCTTCTGGCGAGTTCTCCGGTCTGGCGACGAAATCACGCCACTGTTCGAACGAGTGCCATTCGCAGCGCTCGCGGACGAAGTCCTCCTTGACCAGGCCTTCGGTCACCACCACGTGCGCCATCGACGTGATCAGCGCGACGTTGCTGCCCGGCTTCAGCTTCAGGTGCTGTTCCGCCTTGATGTGCGGCGAGCGCACGAGGTCGATGCTGCGCGGGTCGACCACGATGAGCTTGGCGCCTTCGCGCAGCCGCCGCTTCATCTGCGAGCCGAACACCGGGTGGCCGTCGGTCGGGTTGGCGCCCATCACCATGATGACGTCGGCCTTCATGACCGAGTCGAAGGTCTGGGTGCCGGCCGATTCGCCCAGCGTCTGTTTCAGGCCGTAGCCGGTGGGCGAATGGCAGACGCGGGCGCAGGTGTCGACGTTGTTGTTGCCGAAGGCGGCGCGAACCAGCTTCTGCACCAGATAGGTTTCTTCGTTGGTGCAGCGGCTGGACGTGATGCCGCCGACCGAGTCACGGCCATGCTTGGCCTGGATGCGCTTGAACTCGGAGGCCGCGTAACTGATCGCCTCGTCCCAGCTCACCGGCTGCCAGGCGTCCTCGATGCTCCTGCGTATCATCGGCGTGGTGATGCGATCGGCGTGTGTGGCATAGCCGAAGGCGAAGCGGCCCTTGACGCAGGAGTGGCCGTGATTGGCGCCGCCGTCCTTGCTCGGCACCATGCGCACCACGGTCGTGCCCTTCACTTCGGCGTCGAAGGAGCAGCCGACGCCGCAGTAGGCGCAGGTGGTGGTTACCTTCTTCTCCGCCTGCCCATGCTCGATAACGCCCTTTTCCATCAGCGTCGCGGTCGGGCAGGCCTGCACGCAGGCGCCGCAGGACACGCATTCCGATTCCATGAAGGGCTGGCTCTCACCGGGGCTGACGCGCGAATCGAAGCCGCGGCCGGAAATGGTGAGCGCGAACGTGCCCTGCGTTTCCTCGCAGGCGCGCACGCAGCGGTTGCAGACGATGCACTTGGACGGGTCGTAGCTGAAGTAGGGATTGGACTCGTCCTTCTCCTTGGTCAGCGCCGACAGCAGGTCGAAGTGGTTCTTGCCCTTCATGCCGTAGCGCACTTCGCGCAGGCCGACCACACCGGTCATGTCCTGCAGTTCGCAGTTGCCGTTGGCCGAGCAGGTCAGGCAGTCCAGCGGATGGTCGGAAATGTAGAGCTCCATCACACCGCGACGGAGGTCCGCCAGCTTCGGTGTCTGCGTGCGCACCTGCATGCCGGCCTCGGCAATCGTCGTGCAGGACGCCGGGTAGCCGCGGCGGCCTTCGATCTCGACCAGGCAGAGGCGACAGGAACCGAAGGGCTCCAGGCTGTCGGTCGCGCATAGCTTGGGAATGCTGTTGCCGCATTCCTGCGCAGCGCGCATGACCGAAGTGCCGGCCGGCACGGTCACTTCGATGCCGTCGATCGACAGCGTGATGTCCTTTTCGGACTCGCGGGCAGGCGTGCCGTAATCGGTTTCTCTGGGTAGTGACATGGCTGTTCTCCTCGTTCTGTGCTCAGGCCGCTTCGGTCTTGTCGACGCCGAAGTCTTCGGGGAAATGGTTCAGTGCCGACAGCACCGGATAGGGCGCCATGCCGCCGAGCGCGCACAGCGAGCCGTTGAGCATGGTGTCGCACAGCGACTGCAGCAGCGCGATGTTCCGGCCGCGCTGTTCATTGGCGACGATGCGGTCGATCACCTCGACGCCGCGCGTCGAGCCGATGCGGCAGGGCGTGCATTTGCCGCAGGATTCGATGGCGCAGAACTCCATCGCGTAGCGCGCCATGTGCGCCATGTCGACCGTGTCGTCGAACACCACGATGCCGCCGTGGCCGATCATGGCGCCGTTCTTCGCGTATTCCTCGTAGTCGAGCGGCAGGTCGAACTGCGACGCCGGCACGTAGGCGCCGAGCGGACCGCCCACCTGCACCGCGCGCACCGGCCGGCCGGACAGCGTGCCGCCGCCGAAGTCGTGGATCAGCTCGTTCATGGTCAGACCGAAGGCCTTCTCGACCAGACCGCCGCGCCTGATGTTGCCGGCCAGCTGGAAGGGCAGGGTGCCGCGCGAGCGGCCCATACCGTAGTCGCGGTAGAAGGCGCCGCCCTTGGCGAGAATGATGGGTACCGACGCCAGCGAAATCACGTTGTTGATGACGGTCGGCTTGCCGAACAGGCCTTCGAGCGCCGGCAGCGGCGGCTTGAAGCGCACGATGCCGCGCTTGCCTTCCAGGCTTTCCAGCAGCGAGGTTTCTTCACCGCAGATGTAGGCGCCGGCGCCCAGGCGGACTTCCAGTTCGAAGGCCTTGCCGGAGTTGCGCACGTCTTGACCCAGCCAGCCGGCGGTGCGCGCTCGACGGATCGCCTCCTTCAGCGTCGCGAAGGCGTGCGGGTATTCCGAGCGCAGGTAGATGTAGCCCTGGGTCGCTCCGACCGCGATGCCGGCGATGGTCATGCCTTCGATCAGGCAGTAGGGGTCGCCCTCCATGATCATGCGGTCGGAGAAGGTGCCGGAGTCGCCCTCGTCGGCGTTGCACACCACGTATTTGCGTTCGGCGACGGCGCCGAGCACGGTGTTCCACTTGATGCCGGTCGGGAAGGCGGCGCCACCGCGGCCGCGCAATCCCGATTCCGTCACTTCCTTCACCACGTCGGCGCCGCTCGTCGCCAGCGCGTTGTCGAGGCCGACGAAGCCGCCGTGGTCGATGTAGTCGTCCAGGCTCAGCGGGTCGGTGATGCCGAGGCGCGCGCTGGTGAGCCGTTCCTGATTCTTCAGATAGCCGATGTCGTCTGTCAGGCCGAGCGACAGCGCGTGCTGGCCGCCAGTCACGAAACCGGCGTCAAACAGCGCGGCGACATCCTTCGGCTGCACCGGGCCGTAGGCCATGCGGCCGGCGGGTGTCTGCACCTCGACCATAGGTTCGAGCCAGAAGGCGCCGCGCGAACCGTTGCGCACCAACTCGATTGCGATGCCGCGCTTTGCCGCTTCGGCGGCGATGGCCTTTGCCACCTTGTCGGCACCGAGCGACAGCGCGGTCGAATCGATGGGGACATAGATGCGCATGCTCATGCCGTCACCTCCGCACGCAGCTCTGCCACGATTTCGTCAAAGCGCGCCGGCGTGACGCGGCCGACGATGTCGTCATCGACCCGCAGCGACGGGCCGACCGCGCAGTTGCCGAGGCAGTACACCGCCTCCAGCGTGACGGCGCCGTCGGCGGTCGTTTCGTGGAAGTCGATGCCGAGGCATTTCTTCGCGTGCGCTTCGAGCGCAACGGCACCGACGGCCTGACAGGCTTCCGCCCGGCAGACCTGCACCACGTGGCGGCCGGGCGCGTGGCTGCGGAAGTGGTGATAGAAGGTGATCACGCCATGCACTTCGGCGCGCGACAGGTTCAGCCCCTTGGCGATGACTGGCACGGCCTGCTCCGGCACGTGGCCGAACTCGTCCTGGATGGCGTGCAGCATCGGCAGCAGCGCGCCGGGCAGATCGGCGTGCCGGTCTACCAGCGACTGCAACTGCCGCCCGTCGACGCCGGGGTTGGGGTGGTGCGATGACATGGCTCTCTGTCTCCTGCTGAATTCCTAATTGGAACTCTTGTTCATAATTGCTAATCAGCCACCATCAAGGTCCAATAATGGCTTCGCAATGCAGGTTAGCAGCCGGTCTTGCCTTTAACGATATGAAAACAAATGCCTAACATGCGCATCCAGATCGAGCCTGCATGGCGCTTCCGCAACGCCGAGGGCCGCGAGATCGACCCGCTGCTGTTCCGCGTGCTGGCGGCCGTGCAACGCAGCGGAAAGCTGACCGAGGCGGCGCGCGAAGTCGATTTCTCCTACCGCCACTGCTGGAACCTGATCCGCACCTGGTCGGCCTTTTTCGGCACGCCGCTGGTCGAGCTGTCGCAGGGCAAGGGGGCGGAACTGACGCCGCTGGGCGAGAAGCTGACCTGGGCGGCGCAGCGCATCCAGGCGCGATTGACGCCGCAACTGGAAAACCTGTCGGTGGAGATCGACCGCGAGATCAACGCGGCACTGATGGATACCCATCCGGTGCTGCGGCTGCATGCGAGCCACGGCTATGCGATCGCGCTGATGCCGGAGCTGATGGAGCGGGTGGCCGGCGTGCGGCTGGAATTGCAGTACCTCGGGTCAATCGACGCGCTGGGTTCGATGTCTCGCGGTAGCTGCGACATCTGCGGATTCCATCTGCCCAGCGGACGCGTCACGCCGGAACTGGCGGCGCGACTGAGCCGTTACCTGAAGCCGCGTGCGCACCGCGTGATCCGTCTGGTCACGCGCACCCAGGGCCTGTTCGTCGCCGCCGGCAATCCGCTGAACATCCGCTCGCTGCAGGATCTGGTGCGCCCCGACGTGCGCTTCATCAATCGTCAGGCCAGTGCCGGTACGCGCGTGCTGCTCGACCTGCTGCTGGCCGAGCAGACCATCGATGCGGACGACATCAGCGGCTACGAAACGGTCGAATTCACGCACGCGGCGGTGGCGGCGCACATCGCCAGCGGCATGGCCGACACCGGTTTCGGTGTCGAAGCCGCCGCCAGCCAGTTCAAGCTCGATTTCGTGCCGGTCGCGGAGGAGCATTACTTTCTCGCCTGCCGACTGGAGACGCTGGAACTGCCGTCGATGCAGCGCATGCTCGATGCGCTGAAGTCGCCTGACTTTGCGAGCGCGGTGTCTACGCTCCCCGGCTATGCGCTCAATTCGCCGGGTGAAGTGCTGTCGGTGGTCGAGGCGCTGCGCGCCTGACACGGCGGCACAAAAGAAAAACGCCGCGGTGTGCGGCGTTGGTCGGTCAAGTAAGCGTGGTCAGGTAAAGGCAGCGCAATGCGCTGCGAAACCCAAATGCAACGGAGGCTGGCTTTGCACAGCCAGCCCGTTCAGCAGGCGCGAAGCAGTGCTTCGCGAAACCCCTGCTTCACCCACGTCGCATCGCGTCGAAGAACTCGCCGTTGCTCTTGGTGGCCTTGATCTTGTCGAGCAGGAATTCGATCGCTTCGAGATCGTCCATGTTGTACAGCAGTTTGCGTAGGATCCAGATCTTCTGCAGGATTTCCGGCTTCAGCAGCAGTTCTTCGCGGCGCGTGCCCGAGCGGTTCACGTTGATCGCCGGATAGACGCGCTTTTCCGCCATGCGCCGGTCAAGATGGATTTCCATATTGCCGGTGCCCTTGAATTCCTCGTAGATCACGTCGTCCATGCGGCTGCCGGTTTCGATCAGCGCGGTGGCAATGATGGTCAGGCTGCCGCCTTCTTCGACATTGCGCGCAGCGCCGAAGAAGCGCTTCGGCTTCTGCAGAGCGTTGGCGTCCACGCCACCGGTCAGCACCTTGCCGGAGGCCGGCTGCACCGTGTTGTAGGCGCGGGCGAGGCGGGTGATCGAGTCGAGCAGGATGATCACGTCCTTCTTGTGCTCGACCAGACGCTTGGCCTTCTCGATCACCATTTCGGCGACCTGCACGTGGCGGGTGGCCGGTTCGTCGAAGGTCGAGGCAACGACTTCGCCCTTCACCGAACGCTGCATCTCGGTCACTTCTTCCGGGCGCTCATCGATCAGCAGCACGATGAGCAACGCTTCCGGGTGATTCACGGTGATCGCGTGCGCGATGTGCTGCATCATCACCGTCTTGCCGGTCTTCGGCGGCGCCACCAGCAGCGCGCGCTGGCCCTTGCCGATCGGCGCGATCATGTCGATCACACGCGAGGTCGTGTTCTCTTCGCCCCGCATGTCGCGTTCGAGTTTCAGCGGCTCGGTCGGATGCAGCGGCGTCAGGTTCTCGAACAGGATCTTGTGCTTGGTCGCTTCCGGCGGCTCGCTGTTGATGCGATCGACCTTGACCAGCGCGAAATAGCGCTCGCCGTCCTTCGGCGTGCGGATTTCACCCTCGATGGTGTCGCCGGTGTGCAGGTTGAAGCGGCGGATCTGGCTCGGCGACACGTAGATGTCGTCGGTTCCCGCCAGGTAGCTCGCTTCCGGCGAACGCAGGAAACCGAAGCCGTCGGGCAGCACCTCCAGCGCACCGTCTCCGAAAATGCTCTCGCCCTTCTTCGCCCGGTTGCGCAGGATGGCGAACACGAGTTCCTGCTTGCGCAGCCGGTTGGCGCCTTCGATCTCGAAGGACTGGGCCATTTCGAGCAGCTGGCTTACGTGGAGTGCTTTCAGTTCGGAAAGGTGCATGGTGAAGATGTGCGACAGGCGGGGTGGGGAGATGGAGCGGTCTTCCGCTCCGGCGGGCAGGGCGCGGATACGCGCCCGCCGCGGGGTAGGTGTTACAGGTGACTGTCCAGGAAGGCGGTCAGTTGGGACTTCGACAGGGCGCCGACCTTCGTCGCCTCGACATTGCCGTCCTTGAACAGCATCAGCGTCGGAATGCCGCGAATGCCGAAGCGCGCGGGCGTTTCCTGATTCTCGTCGATATTGACCTTGGCCACGCGCAGCTTGCCGGCGTAGTCACGGGCCACTTCGTCGAGGATGGGAGCGATCATCTTGCACGGACCGCACCACTCGGCCCAGTAATCGACCAGAACCGGCAGGTCGGCCTTGATGACCTCGGCTTCGAAACTGGCGTCGGTGACGTGGTGGATGTGTTCGCTCATTGTTTCCTCGCGGTGCTTGACTGGGAAAGTGGATTCTGTGAATCGGAAGGTCTTCGGGGGTGTATCGGGAAGAACCGGATGCCTCGTGCCGGACGCCTCGGTTCGGGACGCCTGCAGGACTGGATGGATGTTGCGTGCCGAAAGGTGAGTGTCGGGTCGCTGGACTGGGTTTCCCGGCCACTCACGGAGCGGCCCGGTTCGGGGCTTGCTGAAACCTGGCCGCCGGGGTGATCACGGTATCGGCGTCCCCTGCGTCGGAGTTCAGGGTTTCTGCACTGTTTGCAAGATGCTAATACAAAAAACAGTCGGGCGTGCAGAGGCAGATGGCAAGGAAATACAAAAAGTCATGGCCACATGTCGCAGCGGCACGACAGCGTGGGCGAGGTGCCGCCGCGCCCCGGTGCTAAACTCCCGCGTCCGGAAGAGGTGCGGCGCGCCTGTGTTTAGCAGTCTGCAGGCTGCTCCCGCGTGCCGCGGCCCCTCGTGAATTCAGCCTTTTTCAGCCCATGCATGGCCTGCCTGCGAGTGCAGAGCCCCCGCCTAACGGAGAAATCATGACCTACGTCGTCACCGAATCCTGTATCAAGTGCAAATACACCGACTGCGTCGATGTGTGCCCGGTCGATTGCTTCCGCGAAGGCCCGAATTTCCTGGTGATCGATCCGGACGAGTGCATCGACTGCACGCTGTGCGTCGCCGAATGCCCGGCCGAAGCGATTTTCGCCGAGGACGACGTGCCGGCGGACCAGGTGCAGTTCATCGAACTGAATGCCGAACTGGCCAAGGAATGGCCGGCCATCATCGAGCGCAAGGACGCGCTGCCCGACGCCGATGACTGGGCCAAGGTGAAGGACAAGCTCGGCATGCTCGAGCGCTGAGCGCGCGCTCCGTTTCCTTTATTCGCCCGCGCTGACGCATGAGCGGAGCGGGTTTCGACTCCGTCACGCTGTCCCCCGGTCCGGACCTGTTCGGCCGGGTGGCACGCATCCTCCTTGATCGCCACGGCGACGCACTCGCCGACTGCGACCTCATCCTGCCGTCCATCACGCTGGCACCGGCGCTGCGCAGCGCGCTGTCAGCTGCGGCCGGCCGAGCGCTGTTCATGCCGCGCGTGCTCACGCCGCAACTGCTGGCCGCGCGCTGGCGGGGCGATGCGGCGACCGACCCCGATTCGCGGCGGCTGCTCGGGCTGGTCGCCCAGTTGCGCCGGGTCGGTTGGCTGGGGGACGCCGACCTGTGGGCGGTCGCGCGCGAACTGATGGATCTCGCCGACACGCTGGCCGATGTGCCGGTGCCGGACGAGGCCGCGCTCGAAGGCGCATTCGCCCGGGCGCACGCGCTGCACGACAGTACTGCGCTGTCACTGGAGGCGCGGCTGGTACACGCCGTGTGGCTGGCCGACAGCACCGGCACGCCCGGTCACGCCCGGGCGACGACGCAGGCGCTTTACCGCGCAGCCGCGTCTGCGCAGCGGCCCGTGGTGCTGCTGGCCGACACGCTCGATCCCGCTCCGGACTGGCTGGCTGCGTTCGCGCGACGGGTTCCGGTGCTGCACATCGGCGTACGTCGTACGACGGCCGAAGACGCGCTGTCGCGCGCGCTCGATGCCGCCTGGCCGGTCGCCGCCGACGATGCGCGCACGCTGTGGTCGCGCCGCGTGCCGGCGGATGCGGCGCAGCGTCTGCGCGACCGCGTGCGGCTGGTCAGTGCGCAATCGCTCGAACAGGAGGCGCAGCATGCTGCCACCTGCATTGTCCGCTGGCTGGCGGAGGGGCGCCGCCGCATCGCCCTGGTCGCCAGCGACCGCGAAGCCGCCCGCCGTACCCGTGCCCTGCTCGAACGCAGGCAGGTGCTGCTGGCCGACGAAACCGGCTGGAAGCTGTCCACCACGCGCGCCGCGGCGACGGTCGACGCCTTCCTGCAGTGCCTGGCGTCCGACGGCTATCACCGCGACCTGCTCGATCTGGTCCGCTCGCCCTATGTCGCAGGCACGATGGATGCCGATACGCACGCGCGGGCGATCGCCGAGGTCGATCACTGGGTGGTGCGGCGCAACCATGTCGACGGGCTGCAGGCCTTGCTCGCCGATGCGGCGCGCGAACTGGCCGGGCGGGCGGGCGCAGCGCTGATGGTTCCCTTCGCGCAGGCGGCGAACCTGATGCCGACCCAGGCCGCGCCCGCCGCCTTCTGGATCGAACGGCTGCTGGCCGCGCTCGACGCGCTGCAGGCGCGCACGGCCTTGCTGCAGGACGCGGCCGGTGCTCAGGTGATTGCACTGCTCGAACAACTGCGCGCGGACAGCAGCGGTGTGGCGCTGGCACTGACCTTTGCCGACTGGCGCCAGTGGCTCAATGGCGAGTTCGAACGGGCGCTGTTCCGCGACACCGCGATCGACAGTCCGGTCGTGTTGACCCATCTTGCGGCGACCCGGCTGCGCGTGTTCGACGCCGTGTACGTGATCGGCGCCGACGGCGAACATCTGGCGCCGCCGCAACTGCGCGGCGTGCTTGGCCACGAAGGGCTGCGGCGCGAACTGGGGCTGGCCGATACGCAGCAGGCGGCACGCCAGCTGCGCGAGGACCTCACCGGGCTGATCCTGAACAGTGAAGAGATCGTGTTCAGCTGGCAGGCGCAGCGCAACGGCGAAGCCAATCTGCCCGGTGCCGACCTGCAACTGCTCGACCTGATGTTCGTGCGCGCCGGCCTGCCGAGTGCGGTCAGCGCCGCGCCTGCCCAGCCCGATCCCGAGCCGGCCGCGCTGCCGCGCCAGACCAGCGCGCCGGTGCTCGAAGCCGATCGGGTGCCGCAGCGGCTCACTGCCAGCGCGATGGCCGATCTGATGGCCTGCCCCTACCGCTACTACGCGCGCCGGGTGCTCGGCCTGGGCGAGGGCGACGAGGTCGAGGAAACGATGGGCAAGGGCAGCGTGGGCGAACTGGTGCATGCGCTGCTGCACGATTTCCATGTTGCGCACCCGCGCCTGGACAGCGAAACGCCGCAGGCGCTGATCGATGACATGCGCGCGCGCATCGCGGTCGCCTTCGATGGCGCGATCAGCCGCAACTTCCAGGAACACGCGTGGGCCGATCGCCTGCACGACCGCGCCGACGCCTACGTTGCCTGGGCCTGCGCGCGCGAGGCGGAGGGCTGGGTTTTCGACAGCGGCGAGCAGTCGCGCGCGCGACCGCTCGACCTGCCGGACGGCGGCACGCTGTCGCTCGAAGGCCGCATCGACCGCATCGACCGCGGTGTCGCCGGCGTGTCGCTGCTCGACTACAAGCTGCGCAGCAGCGAAGCCGTGAAGAAGAGCGTGCAGGGCGGGGAAGACCTGCAGCTCGCTTTCTACACACTGCTCGAAGGCCACACGGTGAGCGAAGCCGCCTATCTGGCGCTCGACGAGCCGGCGCCGGTGCCGCACCCGCAGCCCGAGCCGCACGCGGCGGCCGAAGCGTTGCAGGGATTGATCGGCGCGCTGTTTCCGGCGCTGCGTGCCGGAGCCGCGCTGCCTGCGCACGGCGACGACCGCGCCTGCGCGTACTGCGAAATGCGCGGCCTGTGCCGCAAGGACTGGCGCGCATGAACGACGGCCTGCGCGCACTCGATCCGTCTGCCAGCGTCGTCGTCGAGGCCTGCGCCGGCAGCGGCAAGACGTGGACGCTGGTGTCGCGGCTGATCCGTCTGCTGCTGGCGGGCGTGGCGCCGGGCGAGATACTGGCCATCACCTACACGCGCAAGGCGGCGCGCGAGATCGACGAGCGGCTGCAGCACTGGCTGGGCGAGCTGGCGGTGGCGGACGACGCCGGCGTGATCGCCTTCCTCGATCAGCGCGGGGTCGATGCGCGCAATGACGCGGCGCTGATCGAGCGTGCGCGCGGTCTGTTCGAACGCGTCGCCAGCGCCCGCCCTGGGCTGACGATCAACACCTTCCATGGTTGGTTTTCGTCGCTGCTCGGTGCCGCTCCGCTGTCGGCCGGCCTGGGCGGGCTGCAGCTTGCCGAGCGCACCGCACGCCTGCGCGACCAGGCCTGGGGCGTGCTGATGCGACGTGCCGGCAGTGCGCCGGACGGCGAACTGGCGCAGTCGGTGCGCTGGCTGCTCGCGCAGGCCGGTCTCGCCGGCGCGCGCAGCCTCGCCGAAGCGCTGATCGAGCGGCGCGCCGAGTGGCAGGCCTGGCTGGCTGCGCACGACGGGCTCGATGGCGTGTTCGCGCATCTCGAGTCCTTCTTCGGCGCCGACCGTGAAGCACCGGTCGATGCGCTGGCGCAGGACGCTACGCTGCGCGCCGCAGCGCTGGAACTCGCAAAGCTGCTGGGGCAGGGCACGGAGGCGCAGCAGCGCAAGGCGGTCGCGCTGGAGATGGCCGCCAGCCAGCGAGACGCCCGGGCCTTCTTCGACGGTCTGTGCGCCGAACTGCTGACCCGCGCCGGTGTGCCGATCGCGTTCAAGCCGGGCAAGGCGATGGAGAAGATCGGTGCGGCCGAGCGCACGCAGCAGTTGTTCGAGTCCTGCGCCGAGCGCCTGCTGGCCTGTCTGCACGCGCTGAGCGACCGCGCCGCCTGGGAACTGAACCGGCACGCGCTGACCGTCGCCTCGGCCATGCTCGACGCCTACGACCAGGTCAAACGCGGCGCCGGCGTGCTCGACTTCGGCGACCTCGAATGGCACGCGGCGCGCCTGCTCGGCGACGCGCAGACCGGCCCCTTCGTGCAGGCACGGCTGGATGCGCGCTACACCCACCTGCTGCTCGACGAGTTCCAGGACACCAATCCGCTGCAGTGGCAGGTGCTGATGCACTGGCTCGACGCCTATGCGCCGGATCAGGTGCAGCCGCGCGTGTTCGTGGTGGGCGATCCGAAGCAGTCGATCTACCGCTTCCGCCGCGCCGATCCGCGCATCTTCGCGCACGCGCGCACGGCTTTCGCCGAGCGCTTCGGCGCCATCGACATCCGACGCAACGAAACGCGGCGCAGCAGCCCGGCGGTGGTCGAGGTGGTCAATGCGCTGTTCGGCGCGCTCGACGTGTTCGAAGGTTTCGCGCCACACGGCACGACGCAGCTCGGCCTGCCCGGCGCGGTCGAGGTGCTGCCGGCTTTCGGCCACGACGTCGACGCGCCGGACGAGGCGACGACGAACGATGCCGGCCTGCGCAATCCGCTCACCACGCCGCGCGTAACGGTCGAGGACAGCAGGCGTCGTCGCGAGGCCGACGCGATGTGCGCGCGGCTGCAGGCAATGGTCGGGCGGGTCGCCGTGCGCGATGCGCACAGTGGCGCAGTGCGGCCGGCGCGCTACGGCGACATGATGATCCTGCTGCGCCGGCGCACCGGTCTCGCCGTCTATGAGGCGGCGCTGCGCGCGCACGGCATTCCGTACTTCGGTGCCAGCCGCGGCCGCCTGCTCGACACGCTGGAGGCAGCCGATCTGCAGGCGCTGCTGCGCTTCCTCGCCGCGCCGGCCGATGCGCTGGCGCTGGCGCACGTGCTGCGCAGCCCGCTGTTCGCGCTGTCCGATGCGCACCTGCTGCGCCTGACCAGCGCCGGCTCCGCACTGTGGCCCGCACTGCGCGCTGCATGTGACGGCGACGACGCTGAACTGGCGCGTGCGGCGTCGCTGCTGAGCGACTGGCTGGCCGCCGCCGCGCAACTGCCTGTGCACGATCTGCTCGACCGCGTGTTCCACCGTGGTGAGCTGATGCAGCGCTATGCCGCCCAGGTCGATCCGATGGCCTGGCCGGGCGTGCGTGCGAATCTGGAAGCGTTCATGGAACTGGCGCTCAAGGTCGACAGCGGCCGCTTCCCCAGCATGCCGCGCTTTCTCGACGAACTTGCACGATTGCGCAACGAGGACGACGAAGCGCCGGACGAGGGGCTCATCCTCGGTGAGGATCCGGCACGCGGCCGCGTGCGCGTGCTCACGGTACATGCGGCGAAAGGGCTGGAGGCGCCCATCGTCTGGCTGGCCGACGCCATCGCGAAGCCGCGAGCCGACAGCGGCGCGCGCGTACTGCTGGCCTGGCCGCCGGGTGCGCCGGCGCCCGAACACCTGTCGCTGCTGCAGCGCAAGGAGAACCAGGGGCAGGCGCGCGCCCGTTTCATCGAGGCCGAAGCCCGCGCTGCGGCACGCGAGGACGCCAATCTGCTCTACGTCGCGGTCACCCGGGCGCGGCAGTTCCTGTTCGCCAGCGGCGTCAGCCCGGCGCGGGGCGTGGCCGACGAAAGCTGGCTGGCGCGTTTGCAGACGGCCCTGCGTGGCTGCCCGTCGGTACAGACCACCGACGACGGTGCACTGCGACTGAGTGCAGGCGCCGCCGATGCGTGCCCCGACATCGATACGGTTGCCGCGGCGCCGATGGCTGCCGAAGCACCGCCATTGACACCGGTGGGCGAGCGCCGCGTCGTGGTGCCGATGAACGACGCACAGATCTGGGGTACCGGCCTGCACGCCTGGCTGGAAGCGCTGGCCTGCGGCGAGCCGCCGCCGCCGCGTCCGCCGGCGCTCGATGCGGTGCGCTGGAGCGAACTTGAACGCCTTGCGCGCGCCATGACCGGCAGCGCTTCGCTGCGCCGTTTCTTCGATCCGGCGCTGCATCGCTGGGCGGCCAGCGAAGTGGAATTCGTGCTGCCCGACGGCAGCCTCGGCCGCATCGACCGCCTGGTCGAGTTCGACGACGAGATCTGGATACTGGATTACAAGAGCGGGGAGGGCGCGGGATTCGCCGGGGAGTATGCCGAACAGCTGAAGCGCTACGCCGAGTCGGTACGCCTGATCCGCCCCGGAAAGACGCCATGTGCGGCGTTGCTGCGTCCGGACGGGCGTCTGGATCGCCTTTTCTGAACGCCGGCGCTTTGCGGCGCCGACGCTTTTGACTACCATCGACGCATGGTCATCCGCAGCGCGCACCCCGTGCCCGCGCGGCGAGGAGGAGAGTGGCAACCATGCAAGTACATGAAATCCTGCGCATCAAGGGCACCGTGCTCTACACGGTGGCACCGCAACAGACGCTGGGCAACGCAGTCGTCACGATGACCGACCTCGACGTCGGTTCGCTGGTGGTGATGGAGCATGGCCGCATGGTTGGCATGCTCACCTTCCGCGAAGTGCTGCGCTCGGTGCGGGCGTCCGGCGGCGACTGGCAGTCGCTGACCGTATCCGCTGTCATGCATCGCGATCCGGCGACCGCCCACCCGGACATGGAAGTCGACGAACTGCGCCGACTGATGCTCGAGAACCGCTGCCGCTATCTGCCCATCATGGAAGGCGATACGCTGATGGGCGTGCTGTCCTTCCACGACGTCGCGCGCGCGATGCTGGAGGAGCAGAGTTTCGAGAACCGCATGTTGAAGAGCTATATTCGCGACTGGCCGATGGAAGACATGTCGGGTTGATGCCCGGCCGCACGATCATGCAGCACGCTGCCGCGTTCGCACGGCAGCGGCACGATGACGCGAGGAGGCGGTAATGGAGAAGGTGTGGCTCAAAAGCTACCCCAAGGGTGTTCCGGCCGAGATCGATCCGTCGGAGTTCATGTCGGTCGGCGAGGTGTTCGAGCGCAGCTGCCGCGAGTTCGCGGAGCGCGATGCCTATGTCTGCATGGGCAAGGCCATCACCTACGCGGAACTTGACCGCCTGAGCGCCGCCTTCGCGGCCTACCTGCAGTCGGTGCTCGGCCTCGCGCCGGGGTCGCGTATCGCGATCATGATGCCCAATGTGCTGCAGTATCCGGCGGCGATGTTCGGCGCACTGCGCGCCGGCTACACGGTGGTGAACTGCAACCCGCTGTACACGCCGCGCGAGCTCGAACACCAGCTCAACGACAGCGGTGCGGAAGTCATCGTCGTGCTGGAGAACTTCGCCTCGACGCTGCAGCGCGTGATCGACCGCACTTCGGTGCGTCACGTCGTCGTCACCGCGCTGGGCGACCTGCTGCCGGCGCCCAAGGGCTGGATCGTCAATCTGGTCGTGCGCCACGTGAAGAAGATGGTGCCGTCCTTCGACCTGCCGTCGGCGGTCCGCTTCAACGAGGCGATCAAGCTGGGGCTGGGTCACACGCTGAATCCGGTCAATGTCGTGCACGAAGACATCGCCTTCCTGCAGTACACGGGCGGCACGACCGGGGTGGCCAAGGGCGCCATGCTCACCCACCGCAATATCGTGTCGAACATGATGCAGGCCGACGCCTGGATTCGGCCTTTCATGAGCGGGCCGCAGATCGTCATCACGGCCTTGCCGCTCTATCACATCTTTGCGCTGACCGCGAATTGCCTCGTATTTCTGAAGCTGGGTGCAACCAACATACTGATCACCAATCCACGTGACATTCCCGGCTTCGTCAAGGAACTTCAGAAATACCGTTTCACCGTCATTACCGGTGTCAATACACTGTTCAATGCGCTGCTGAACAATCCGGATTTTGCCAAGCTCGATTTTTCCGGGTTGCGCGTATCGCTGGGCGGCGGCATGGCGGTTCAGCGGGCGGTCGCCGAACGCTGGAAGAAAATCACCGGTCAGCCGCTGATCGAGGCCTACGGCCTGACCGAAACCTCGCCGGCGGTGTGCATCAATCCGCCGGATCAGAAGGAATTCAACGGCGCGATCGGGTTGCCTGTTCCGTCTACTGAAATATCGATACGTGACGACGAGGGGCGGGAAGTGCCGCCGGGCGAAACCGGCGAATTGTGCGTGCGCGGCCCGCAGGTGATGAAGGGGTACTACCGTCGTCCGACGGAAACCGCCCAGGTGATGACGGCCGATGGATTCCTGCGTACCGGTGATGTCGCCACGGTCGATGAGGCCGGCTTCGTGCGTATCGTCGACCGCAAGAAGGACATGATTCTGGTGTCGGGCTTCAACGTCTATCCGAACGAGGTCGAGGACGTCGTCGCCGCCTGCGCCGGCGTGCTCGAGTGCTGTGCGATCGGGCTGCCGGACGAGCATTCGGGCGAGGTGGTGAAGGTGTTCGTCGTCAGCAGGGACGCGACGCTGACCGCCGATACGGTGATTGCCCACTGCCGGACCCAGCTCACCGCATACAAGATTCCGCGCCACGTTGAATTCCGCAGCGAACTGCCGAAGACGAATGTCGGAAAGATATTGCGCAGGGCGCTGAAGGAAGAAGCCGCGGCTGCACGGAAGCAATGAATGAAAAAAGGCACCTTGCGGTGCCTTTTTTTGTGCGCGACTGAATCGAAGTCAGGACACGCGAGCGGCCGAAAGTTCGTCGGCGCTCATCGCTGCGAGCCAACCGGGCTTGCGGCCGGCAGCACCGATTTCCTTGATTTCGCCGGTGGCCGGATTGCGATATTTGCCGGGTGCGATCTTTACCTTGGCTGCTGCAGCCGGGCGACCCGAGCGACGTGCTGCGCCGCCGGCAAGCCCAACATCGGAGGCCGACAGGTTGTATTTCTTGATCTTGGCACGCACGTCCGAAATGACTTCTTCGAGCTCAGCCCGGCGCACTGCTTCGGCCTGTTGCTGCAGTTCCGCGATTTTTGCCATCAATTCGTCGTAGCTCTGACCGGACATTGCGTTGTCTCCGTGGGTTGAGGAAATCGAATGATAAGCGCGGAAATTCATTCCGTAAATTGATTTGATCGAATTTCCGTTCGTAATTCGATCAGGGTGCAATATCATTTTGCGCGGGAAAAATGCGACAGGCATTTGCGTGCGTGCGTGCGGTGACGGTGAAACAGCGTGAAACGATAGGCCGCTTGACGTGGGTCAAGACCCGGATGCGGGCGAGCACCTAACCTTCGGGCCGGATCATGCGTGCGTGCGCCCATGCGGGCGTGGCGGTGCAATTTCAATGTGGGAGCAGGCAAAAATGAAAACAGAAGCAATGGGGTCCGTTCACGGCACCTACGACTACCGGGTGGTGCGGCAGTTCGCACTGATGACGGTGGTGTGGGGCATCGTGGGCATGCTGGTCGGCGTAGTCATTGCCGCCCAGCTGGTCTGGCCGCAACTGAACGTCGGTGAGTGGTTCCACTTCGGCCGACTGCGGCCGCTACATACCAACGCAGTCATCTTCGCCTTCGGCGGCTGTGCGCTGATGGCGACTTCGTTCTTCGTCGTGCAGCGCACCTGCCACACGCGACTGTTCGCGCCGTGGCTGGCGGAATTCGTGTTCTGGGGCTGGCAGCTGGTGATCGTGCTGGCCGCGGTCACGCTGCCGCTGGGTTACACCTCGGGCAAGGAGTACGCCGAGCTCGAGTGGCCGATCGACGTGCTGATCACGCTGGTCTGGGTGGCCTACGCCGTCGTGTTCTTCGGCACCATCGCCAAGCGCCGCACCTCGCACATCTACGTTGCGAACTGGTTCTACGGTGCCTTCATCCTGACGGTCGCGGTGCTGCACCTGGTCAATAGCGCAGCCATCCCGGCCGGCTTCTGGAAGTCCTACTCGGCCTATGCCGGCGTGCAGGACGCGATGGTTCAGTGGTGGTACGGCCACAACGCGGTCGGCTTCTTCCTGACCGCCGGCTTCCTCGGCATGATGTATTACTTCGTGCCGAAGCAGGCCGAGCGTCCGGTGTATTCCTACCGCCTGTCGGTGGTGCACTTCTGGGCGCTGATCTTCACCTACATGTGGGCGGGCCCGCACCATCTGCACTACACCGCGCTGCCGGACTGGACGCAGTCGCTGGGCATGGTGTTCTCGCTCATCCTGCTGGCACCGAGCTGGGGCGGCATGATCAACGGCATCATGACGCTGTCGGGCGCCTGGCACAAACTGCGCACCGATCCGATCCTGAAGTTCCTGATCACCTCGCTGTCCTTCTACGGCATGTCGACCTTCGAAGGTCCGATGATGTCGATCAAGACGGTCAATGCGCTGTCGCACTACACCGACTGGACCGTGGGCCACGTGCATTCGGGCGCGCTCGGCTGGGTGGCGATGATCTCGATCGGTTCGATCTACTACCTGATCCCGCGCCTGTTCGGCCAGGAGAAGATGTACTCGGTGCCGGCCATCAGCATCCACTTCTGGATGTCCACCCTCGGCGTCGTGCTCTACATCGCCTCGATGTGGATCGCCGGCGTGATGCAGGGCCTGATGTGGCGCGCGATCAACGACGACGGCACGCTCACCTACACCTTCGTCGAAAGCGTCAAGGCCAGCTATCCGTTCTGGTTCATCCGCTTCCTCGGTGGCGCGCTCTTCCTGTCCGGCATGTTCGTCATGGCCTGGAACGTGTGGAAGACCATCGCCGGCCAGAAGCCGTACAACGCACCGGTGGTGGCGCCTGCTGCCGCGCACGCCTGATCACTGGAGAAAGACATCATGGCTGCATCCAAACACGAAGCAATCGAACGCAACGTCGGCCTGCTGGCGATCCTGACGGTGATCACCATCGCCATCGGCGGTCTGGTTGAAATCGTTCCGCTGTTCTTCCAGCACTCGACCACAGAACCGGTCAAGGGCGTCGAGCCGTACAGCCCGCTGCGGCTGGCCGGACGCGACATCTATGTGCGCGAAGGCTGCTACAACTGCCACTCGCAGATGATCCGTCCGTTCCGCGCCGAGACCGAGCGCTACGGCCACTACTCGGTCGCCGGCGAGTTCGTCTATGACCGCCCGTTCCAGTGGGGCTCCAAGCGCACCGGTCCGGATCTGGCGCGCGTCGGCGGTCGCTACTCCGACGAGTGGCACCGCGTGCACCTGATCAATCCGCGCGATGTCGTGCCGGAATCCAACATGCCCGCCTTCCCCTGGCTCGAGCGTCCGGTCGACGCCAGCACCATCGAGCAGCGCATGCGTGCGCTGACCGTGGTCGGCACGCCCTACACCGAAGAGCAGATGAAGGGCGCAGCGGCCGAACTGAAGGGCAAGACCGAAATGGATGCCCTGATTGCCTACCTGCAAGGTCTGGGCACCGCGATCAAGCGCGTGAACTGAGGGAGCCCGTCATGGAACTCGACATCAACGCACTGCGCTCGGCAGTCACCGTCGCGGGCTTCGCCTGCTTCGTCGCCATCGTGATCATGGCCTGGCGTCCGGGCGCGCAGCGCGCCCACAACGAGGCAGCGATGCTGCCCTTCGCCGACGACGATCGCGCGCACACCGAAACCGGAGAACAAAAGTGAGCGACTTCATCAACGACTTCTGGAACATGTACGTGGTGGTGCTCGTCGTCGCCAGTATCGCGTTCTGTGCCTTCATCATCCTGTCCAACCGTGGCGCCCGTCCTAAGGGACAGGTCGAACTGCACGGTCATCAGTGGGACGAGACGCTGGCCGAGTGGAACAACCCGCTGCCGCGCTGGTGGGTGTGGCTGTTCTGGATCACCATCGTGTTCGCCATCGTCTATCTGGCCGCTTACCCGGGCCTGGGCAACTTCGGCGGCAAGCTTGCGTGGTCGTCCACCGGCGCCTACGACAAGGAAGTGAAGGAAGCCGAAGCCAAGGTGGCGCCGCTGTTCGAGCGCTACGCCGGTCTCGACGTGAAGGAAGTGGCGGCCGATCCTGAAGCACGCGCCATGGGCGAACGTCTCTACCTGAACAACTGCGCCCAGTGCCACGGCACCGACGCACGCGGTTCGCGCGGCTTCCCCAACCTGACCGACGCCGACTGGTTGTATGGCGGCGAGCCCGAGGCGATCAAGGCCACGCTGGTCAATGGTCGCAACGGTGCGATGCCCGCCTTCGGCGCCATCCTCGATGGCGAGCAGCAGCGCGACGTGGTGCATTACGTGCGCTCGCTGTCGGGCATGGCGGCGGATGGCGTGCGCGTGCAGCGTGGCAAGGCGGTGTTCGGTGCGAACTGCGCGGCCTGCCATGGCGCCGACGGCAAGGGCAACCAGATGGTGGGTGCGCCCAACCTGACCGACGGCATCTGGCTGTACGGCAGCACCGAAGCCATCGTGCTGCAGTCGGTGGCCAAGGGGCGCAATGGCCATATGCCGGCGCACGGCGAACTGCTCGGCGACAAGAAGATCCACCTCGTCGCAGCCTACGTCTGGGGCCTGTCGAACAACGCGGGTGGAGCGAAGTAAATGGCTTCAAATCCCTCTCCCGGCGACAGTACGTCCGGTAACGAAGTGAAGCGGGCGGCGCGGGTGATTCCGATCACCGATGTGTCGTCGGATGAGGGAGATCTGTACGCGGCGCGCAAGAAGATCCAGCCGCGCAGCATCAAGGGGCGCTTCAACAACGTACGCTGGGCCATGGTGTGGATCACGCAGATCGTGTTCTACGGCCTGGCCTGGCTGCCCTGGAATGACAGACAGGCCGTGCTCTTCCATCTGGTCGAGCGCAAGTTCTACATCTTCGGCATCGTCCTGTGGCCGCAGGACGTGCTCTTCCTCGCGCTGCTGCTGATCATCAGCGCGCTCGGACTGTTCCTGGTCACCGCAGTGGCCGGGCGTGTCTGGTGCGGCTACGCCTGTCCGCAGTCGGTCTACACCGAAATCTTCATGTGGATAGAGCGGTACATCGAGGGCGACCGTTCGGCCCGCATGAAGCTGGACGCGGCGCCGATGAGCGCGCGCAAGCTCGGTCTGCGCGCTGCGAAGTTTGGCGCCTGGGGTGCGCTGGCCCTGTGGACCGGTTTCACCTTTGTCGGTTACTTCACGCCGATACGCGAACTGGCGTCCGAGATCGCCGCCTGGTCGCTCGGTCCGTGGGAGGCGTTCTGGATGTTCTTCTACGCCGCCTTCACCTATGTGTTCGCCGGTCACATGCGCGAGCAGGTATGCAAGTACATGTGCCCGTATGCCCGTTTCCAGGGCGTCATGTTCGATCCCGACACCCTGATCGTCAGCTACGACGCGAACCGGGGCGAGCCGCGCGGCAACAAGAAGAAGGCGCGCGAGGGGCAGGTGGTCGGCGACTGCGTCGATTGCGACTGGTGCGTGCAGGTCTGTCCGACCGGCATCGACATCCGTAACGGCCTGCAGTACGAGTGCATCGGCTGTGCGCTCTGTATCGACGCCTGTGATCAGGTGATGGACAAGGTCGGCCGCCCGCGTGGACTGATCGCCTACACCACCGAACGCACGCTGCTGGCGAAGAAGCCGGCGCACGAGGGCTGGCGCGAGGTGATGGCGCATATCCTGCGACCGCGCGTCATCCTCTACACCACACTGCTGGCCGTCATCGTGTCCGGTTTTGCCTGGGCACTGTTCACCCGTACGCCGGTCAAGATGAACGTGCTGCGCGACCGCGCCACGCTGGCGCGTGAAGTCGAGGGCGGCAAGATCGAGAACGTCTATCGGCTGCGCATCATGAACACCTCGGAAGTCGCACGGCGCTACGTGCTCGAGGTCGAAGGTCTGCCGGGTGCGGCCATCGCCGACCTGCGCGAAATCGAGGTCGAAGCGGCCGGCTCGCGCGACATCGCCGCACGGGTGCAGGTCGATGCCGAAGCCCTGCAGCCGGGCTCCCACGAAATCTATTTCAACCTGCAGGCCGTCGATGCACCGGATGTCCGCGTGCATGAGAAGACGTCCTTCCTGCAGCCGAGGTAAGCCGCATGAACAACGACGCATCGATGCAGTTGCCGTGGTACCGCCATCGCTGGCCGTGGATACTTGCGGCCGGGCCGGTCACCGTCATCATCGCCGGCGTGATCACCACCTGGCTGGCTGCGACCGGCAATACCGCGCTGGTCGCCGACGATTACTACAAGCAGGGCCTGACCATCAATCGCACGATAGAGCGCGAGCGCAAGGCGACCGAACTTGGGGTCGAACTGGCCGTGTCGGCGACGCCGGCTGGCCCCGATGACACCCGCTTCGACCTGGCTCTGCGCATGGCCGATGCGACCGCGATGCCGGCGCGTCTGCGCGTGCTGCTGGCGCACCCGACACGCAGCGAACTCGACCGCGAACTGCTGTTCGACGGGCGGGACGGGCATTTCGGCGGCGTCGTGCGTGCCCTGCAGCCGACCCACTGGAAGCTGGTGATCGAGGACGAGGCGCGCAGCTGGCGCGTGCAGCAGTCGCTGACGGTGGAGGCGAGCGGTGGCTAGTGAAATCGAGATCGAGGAGGTCGAGACGCGGCGCGTGCCCGGACGTTTCGGGCGCCTGTTCGCACTGGTGTCCTGGCCGTCCTTCCTGGTTGCCGCGGTCGCGGAGACCGTCTTCTTCAGCCTGATCAATCCGCGGGAGCTGTATCTGCTCGGCGAGCCGGTGCATTTCTCGCCGCTGGCGACCTACACCATAGGCTTCTTCGGCTTCTGGTGCGTGGCCGGTGCGTCCAGCCTCATTTCGTCATGGATGGCCGAGAAGATGCCCGCCTGCGCCGACCGCTGCGTCGGCCGCAAATGAAAACGGGGATGCCGTTGCCGGCATCCCCGTCCTTTTCCGCCGGTCGGCGTCGCGTCGCTCAGCGATAGACCAGCACCGGAATCTTCGAATTCGACAGCACCTTCTGCGTCACGCTGCCCAGCAGCAGGTTGGCCAGACCGCGGCGGCTGTGCGACGCCATGAAGATCACGTCGGCGTTGCGCTTCAGCGCCACCTCGATGATGGCCTTGTGCGGCTCGTCATGGGTCACGGCAATGCTGTCGACCTGAACACCATCGGCTTCCGCTTCGGCGCGTGCCGACTGCAGGATGCGGTCGGCGTGGGTGCGCATCGCGTCGGTGAAGTCGTTCGGTGCAATCGGGTCGATGTTCTCCTCGTCCTGCTCGCTGTGCAGCGCCGATACGTGATAGTCCTTCATCACGTACAGGAAAGTGACGCGACCCTTCACGTCCTTGGCGAAGCAGACGGCATGCTTGACTGCGGCCTTGGAAAGATCCGAACCATCGATCGGTACGAGTACGTGGCGAAACATCCTTGACTCCTTCTCGTTGTTATTGGCCGGCACCGCCACGGTGTCCGGCCGTGCTCCACTGCATGGCTCCTGCAAATTCTATCGGCTAACCGAACACTATTTTGAGGGTAAGCCGCCCATTTGGTTTGATCCAAGTAAAAAGCCGGAAGTGCGACGCACTTCCGGCTTCCAGGGTGCAGCGAATGCGTATCAGATCGCGTAAGACTTGAGACGCATCGAGAAGTCCTGCAGTTGCTTGATGCCGCTGGCTTCGGCACGCGCACACCAGTCCTGCAACTGCTTCAGCAGCTGCTCGCTCGACGCGGTTGAGCGCGCCCACAGTGCGGTCAGTTCCTGGCGCATCGTGTGCACCGTTTCCAGACGGCTGCTGTGCGACAGCATCGAGGCCATTTCGGCGTCGTCGCTGGTCGGTTGCGCGTTCTCGCTGCGGTTCAGCCAGCGCTTGAAGCGCTGGTAGCGTTCGCCGTCGGCCAGTGCGGCGTTCGACGCGCGCAGCTTCTCGACTTCCTCGGCGTAGATCGAGCGCAGCGACTTCATGTAGCGGGTCATCACGTCGTAGCGGTGCGTGATGATGGCTTCCAGCGTCTGCGTGTCGACCACGTTGCGCGCTTCGAAACGCGGCTGCGGAATGGTCTTCTTGGCCTTGGCCAGACCGAGGATTTCGAGGATGCGGATGTACATCCAGCCGATGTCGAATTCGTACCACTTCGACGACAGCTTGGCCGAGGTCGCGAACGAGTGGTGGTTGTTGTGCAGTTCCTCGCCGCCAATGATGATGCCCCAGGGCACCAGATTGGTTGCCGCGTCGTTGCAGTCGTAGTTGCGGTAGCCGATGTAGTGGCCCAGACCATTGACGACGCCAGCCGCCCAGATCGGGATCCAGGCCATCTGCACGGCCCAGATCGTCAGGCCGAGCGGGCCGAACAGCAGCACGTTGATGACGAGCATCAGCTTGATGCCCAGCGCCGAGCGACCGGTGTACAGATTGCGCTCCAGCCAGTCGTCCGGCGTGCCATGACCGTAGCGGCTCATGGTTTCCTTGTTCTTCGCTTCGGCGCGGTACAGCTCGGCGCCTTCGAACAGCACCTTCTTGATGCCGAGGACCTGCGGGCTGTGCGGATCTTCGGGCGTCTCGCACTTGGCGTGGTGCTTGCGGTGGATGGCTGCCCATTCCTTGGTGACCATGCCGGTCGTCAGCCACAGCCAGAAGCGGAAGAAGTGGCTGGGAATGGCGTGCAGCTCAAGCGCACGGTGTGCCTGGTGGCGGTGCAGGAAAATCGTCACCGACGCGATGGTGATGTGGGTGAACACCAGCGCGACGACGATATAGCCCCACCAGGGCAGGTCGATAAGACCATTCAACATTCAGGATTTCCCTTGATACACGATTTGAAGATGCGGATTCTACGCGAGAGTGGCTAGCGGTCAATTTGCGCAGCGTCAAGCCTTGGCGTCACACAATGCAACATTGCCTGTGTCCCCAAGTACTCTTATTTCGCGCTGCGGGAACGGTATTTCAATCCCTTCGGCACGGAACCGGCGCAGGATTTCGAGCTGGACCGCCGAGCGGATACCCAGCGTACCGTTCTCCGGGTCGGTAATCCATAAGCCCAGTTCCAGATTGATGCCGGAATCGCCGAAGGAATGCAGGAAGGCGCGCGGCACCGGTTCGGACAGCACCCGCTCATGCGCGCGGGCGCATTCTTCCAGTATGACCAGCGCCCGCTCGACGTCGTCGGCGTAACCGACCTGGACCGAAATCGCCACACGCACCTCGCGGTCCGACAGGCCCTCGTTCTGTACGACCGAACTGATCAGCGTTTCGTTCGGCACGATGGACTGCACGCCCGACGGGCTGCGCAGTACCGTGTAGCGGGTGGTGATCTGCTGCACCTGTCCTCGATCGGTGCCGACCGAAATGAGATCGCCGATGCGGATCGAGCGGTCGAGCAGGATGATGAAGCCCGACACGTAATTGGCCATGATCTTCTGCAGACCGAAGCCGAGGCCGACACCGAGCGCGCCACCGAACACCGACAGCGCGGTCAGATCGATGCCGACCAGCGGCAGCGTGATCATCAGCGCCAGGAACATCAGCGCCACCTTCGACAGCCGCGCCAGCACGATGCGCAGATTGCTGTCCAGCGGCGCGCGCATCAGCTTGCGTTCGACCGAGCCGGAGAGCCAGACGGCGGCGATCAGCGTTACCAGCACCCAGGCGCCGCCCTGCATCAGTGCCCACAGTGACAGCTTCTGCTTGCCGAGCGCGACCTGCTGGCTGTCCAGCCATTCGATCACTTCCGGCAGGATGTCGAGCGCGTGCAGCACCCAGGCCGACCAGATGGTGAGGCCGATCAGCAATTCGAAGGTGCTGAGCCAGCCGGCCGGAGAGAACACCTGGCGCAGTCCGTAGACGACCAGGCGGATGACGCCCATCGCGACCAGCATGGCGATGACCAGGCGCATCAGCACCGGCGGTTGCTGCAGCAGTTCGACCACGACGCGGGCAATCGACAGCAGGGCGATGCCCACGAGCGGGAACAGCAGGCGCTGCAGTCCTTCAAGCCCGAGGCGGGCGGTGGCGCCCAGTGTTTCAATGCCCGCCTGCCGGCGCTGGCGCCGGATGAGCAGGCGAGTGATCAGGCCGGCCAGCGCCAGACAGGCGGCCACCACGGCAAGCTCGATGCGCGTGCTGTTCAGCGACAGCATGTGCATCAGCGCGTCGAACGAAATTTCCGTCATTGAGCTGCCGCGTCCTTCGCCTGAGTCTGCACTACCGCGTCAGCGAAGCTCATCGATTTCGCGCGGTGGCGTTTCCAGTTCTCCAGATAGGTCTGCGCCAGCGCGCGATGGCCGCTCAGCACCATCACGTTCTCCGCGTTCTCGCTCTTCGCCGAATAGCTGAAGTTGTACGAGCCGGTGACCACCACCGGTTCCTTGCCGTCCGGGTCGATGATCATCACCTTGCTGTGGGCGGCCGCGTGGTCGCCGTCCAGCCATACTTTCACGCCGTTGCCGGCAGCACGCGGCAGCGCGCTGCGCTCGTCCTTCAGCACCTTGTCGCGGTCGGCCACCACCTCGACCTTGACCCCGCGCTCGGCGGCAGCGATCAGGGTCTTGACGATGTTGCGGCTGGTCAGCGTATAGGCCTGCACATAGACCGCCTGGCGGGCGCCGTCGATCTGGTCCATCACCAGCCGTTCGACGTCGTCCCAGGGGGCGAACGCAACCTCGACCTTGCCCTCGGCCGGCAGCGTGCGACCGGCGCTGAGCGGCATCGCCGCCAGCATCGTTGCGGCGAACAGCGCGCCGCGCAGATCACTCCTCACTCTTGTCCTCCTTCTTGTCTTCGGCACCGCGGCGCTCCAGCACCGCCGCGTAGAAGCCATCGGTGCCGTGCGCGTCGGGCCGCAGTTCGAGGTCGATTCCGGTGTCGAGTTCGATGCGGGCGGCGGCGAGCAGCTCGTTCACCGGCACGCGGACGAAATCGGGGTGGGACGACAGGAAGTCATCGACCACGCCGCGGTTCTCCTCGTCGAGCAGGCTGCAGGTCGCGTAGACCAGTCGGCCACCCGGCTTCACCAGTCGCGATGCACCGGCGAGGATGGCGCGCTGCTTGGCGATCAGTTCGGTCACCGCCTGCGGCGTCTGGCGCCACTTCAGATCCGGGTTGCGGCGCAGCGTGCCAAGACCGGAACAGGGGGCATCGACCAGCACGCGATCGATCTTGCCGGCCAGCCGCTTCACCTTGATGTCGGACTCGCTGTCTATCAGTACCGGGTGTACGTTGGACAGCCCGGAGCGCGCCACGCGCGGACGCATCTTGAGCAGCCGTTTCTCCGACACGTCGAAGGCGTACAGGCGGCCGGTCGAACGCATCATGGCGCCGATGGCCAGCGTCTTGCCGCCGGCGCCGGCGCAGAAATCGACCACCATCTCGCCGCGCTTGGGTGCCAGCAGCAGGGCCAGCAGCTGGCTGCCCTCGTCCTGCACCTCGATGATGCCCTTCTCGTACAGCGGGTTCTTCGACAGCGACGGCCGTTCGTTCAGGCGCAGCGACCACGGCGACCAGCGGCCGGGCTCGGCGACGATGCCGTTGTTGGCCAGCGTCGCCATGACCGCCTCGCGGTCGGTCTTCATCAGGTTGATGCGCAGATCCAGCGGCGCCTGCTGGTTCAGCGCGCGCGCCAGCGACAGCAGCGCCGCTTCGTCCATCTGCGCCGACAGCCGCTCGATCACCCAGTCCGGCAGGTCGGTGCGCTCGCCCAGCGACAGCTCTTCGGCCTTGCTCGGTGCCAGCGTTTCCAGCCACTGCGCCTCATTGCGCGACACCAGCGGCGCGAGCTGCTTCAGGCCCAGGCCTTCGATGCGCGCCATGGCGGCGATCAGCAGCTTGCGCGCGCCGGCGTGTTCGCCGGCGATGGCGCGCAGCCAGCGCAGGCGGCGCAGCACCAGATAGGCGTGTTCGGCGATGAAGGCACGGTCGCGCGACTGCAGCGCGCGCTGCTCGCGGAAGTAGGCCGACAGCACGCCGTCGGCCGGGTGTTCGAAGCGCAGCAGCCGGGTCAGTACGTCGGCAGTGGCATCTATCAGTTTCTCGTTCGGTTTCATCGCAGGAATATGGGAATGTCTGAATCGGTCTGGCGTTGGTCGGACGCCGAGGGCGCCGTGCCGGGTGCGGCGGTGGCCGGCGCGGCGACGATGCTGCGGTTTTCGTACTCGATGCGGCGCACGCGCTGGTCGTACACGTCGCCCTTGCGGTCGGTGAAACGGATGCGCACCGGCAGCCAGCGCAGGTCGGGCGCCAGCCACACTTCGATCTGGTTGTCGCCGGGCTGGGCACGTACCTGCAGGCGCTTGACCAGCAGGCGCCCGAGCGCGGTATCGAGTCCGGTCGGCGCGTCGTCCGGCACGAACCAGCGCGGCGTATAGCGGCGGCCGGTCGCCACGTTGAAGTCGAACTCGCCGCCCTGCTGCGCGCGCCAGATGATTTCCAGCCACAGGCTCGCCATGTCCTGCGAACCGGGCGTCAGTGCGTGCGTCGTCGTCTTCGAACCGCTGCGCAGCATAACCTGACTGGCCGTCCAGTCGAAATCGACCTGTTCGTCCGGCGGTTTGGCCTGTTTCGAATCCTGTACGAAGCGCCGCGGCTGCAGACCGTCGCTGCCGACGTCGCCCTCGCTGTACTGCTCGATGCGCAGCGGTTTGAGCAGGCCGGCCAGCCCGGTGGTTTCGGTCACCGTGTCCATCCGGTAGCGCGTGCCGTCGTGCACCCAGTGATAGCGGGTTTCGCCGATGCGCAGGCTGTCGCCCCGATAGACCTCGAATTCCAGCCTGGCCTCGCCGACCAGGGCCTGTTGTGGTGACACCTCCTGCGTATCGTCCACCGCTGCATCGCGCCCGGGCTCGTCGTTTTCATCGCGCTCGGGTTCATCCGGCGTCCGCGGCCTGTCGGACTCCGCGTCTTCAGTGTTGCCAACCTGAGGTGGTAGGTCGGCCTGCCCGTCGGACAGCGCCTCGGGGGGTGTCGGCGCCAGCTCGCGTGGCTCACGTGGCGGTCTGGGCTCGGGCTTCGGCGGTGGAGGCGGCGGCGCGGGCTCGGGTTCGGGCGCCGGCACCGGAAGGGGGGGCGGCAGCGGCGCCGGCACCAGGGCGGCACGGATGAGCAGCGATTCGTCCGGTCCGGCGCGGTGGTCGAAGCTGCTCAGTCCGCCCGCCAGCAACAGGTGCAGCAGCAGCGAAACGAGCAGCGCGAGGGCCAGTCGCGAACGGGTCAGCGGCTCAGTCATCCGCACCCGGGGCGGTCAGCGCGCCGGCGGCCGGCGTCGCTTCGTCGCGCAGTACGGCGCGACCGTGCTGCAGCGTCAGCCTCTCTTCGAGGAACCAGCGCACCACACGCGGATAGAGCAGATGTTCCTGCGCCAGCACGCGCGCGGCCAGCGTCGTCTCGTCGTCACCGGCGAGCACCGGCACGGCGGTCTGGGCGATGATGGGGCCGCCGTCCAGTTCGCCGGTCACGAAATGCACGGTCACGCCGGCGATGCGGCAACCCGCCTCGATCGCGCGCCGGTGCGTGTGCAGGCCGGTGAAGGCGGGCAGCAGAGACGGGTGGATATTGATCATGCGGCCGGCGTAGTGCTCGACGAAACCGGGTGTCAGGATGCGCATGAAGCCGGCCAGCACCACCAGATCCGGTGCGTGGCGGTCGATTTCCTGCGCCAGCGCGTGGTCGAAGGCGGCGCGATCCGGGTGTTGCGTGTGATCGACCACCGCGGTGGCGATGCCGTGTTCACGTGCGTAGGCGAGGCCGCCGGCGTCCGGGCGATTGCTGATGACGGCACGCACGTTGGCGCCCAGGCCCGCTTCGACGATGGAGCGCATATTGCTGCCGCGCCCGGAGATCAGGATGACGACGGATTTCATTCGGTTTCGGCGACGGAGGCGAAGATCGGGTGTGAAGGCCGGATTATCGCCCAGCCGCTGTCTGCACTACCTGACCGGCAGGAAGACGGCGGTCGCCAGCGACTGCAGGATGCGGGTGACGACACGGCGATTCTTGTCGGCGACGATCTGCGCACTCATGTCCAGCCAGCCGATCATCTTGCCCATTTCGCGCTCGAAACTGAGATTGCGCATGCCGTCGATGCCGATCTCGTTCGACAGCAGGAGCGGGGCACCGAGATCATCGCGCGACTGCGCCAGCTTCCAGGCGGAGATTTCGATATTGCGTGCGCAGTTCGACAGCGCCTGCGGATCGAGTTCGTCCATGATGAACAGTTCGCTGCGGTCGGCCCAGGCGGTCTGGATCATGCCACCCATGCCAATGATGAGCGCGGCCACCCGGTCGCCGGCGAAATCCGGCGCAAAGGCCAATCGCATCACGTCGATGCCGCGACGGTTGTCGAATTCCGGCAGTCGCCAGTCGTGCTGCGCGGCGAACAGCCGGGCCATCGCCGCTTCGCGGCTGTCCAGTCCGGCGCGTCGCCACTCGCGCGGATTGCGCTTGTACAACTTGTCGGCCAGGCGTTCCAGACTGGCGAATATTTCCCTGTGATGCGCTTCCAGCACCCGGTCGATGTCACTTTTAACAATCTGTTTAGGATGCATGGAATCGGCCACTGGCGCGGGTTTCTGACCAGCGCCCGAACAGCCCGTGACCAAGTTGGCTATCGCGGCGCAACACAGGACGCGCACAATCGGCTTGCAGGCTGTCATAGCGTTCATGACCGACAGCGTACGACAACCCGGGCCATTCGTGGCGGATCGCCGCAGTTGCGGAAGACCGCCCGCGCAGGGCCCCGAAAGAGCCGAAACCGCCATGAAGATGGAACCGCTGGAAAGGGTGCGCGCACCCGGTGTGAAGGCAGGCAGCCGCCGTTTCGGCCGGCTGCTGCGCACGCTTGCGCGCGCCGAGCACGGCGGTGTCCTGATCTGCGGCGGGCAGGACGTGCAGTGCGACGCACTGGCGATGGCGCTGGCGAGGCTGCGTGACCAGCCTCTGCTGCGGGTCGAACTGGAGGCGGCCAACGACGAGCCGATCACGTCGGAACAGTGGCGCCCGTCGCTGCAGCAGGCGCGCGAACATTCGGCGCTGCTCTATCTGCACCTCGGCGACGGCGCCGACACGGTTTTCGGCCGTAGCGACCAGCGCATGGCCAGCGTACGGGCCGAGCACCTGCTGGCCGACGTGCAGCGTGCAGGTGTCGTCGTCATCGTCGCCGGTGCCGAGCGCTACTGCATCGCGCTCGAGGCCTGCTGGCCGCGCATCAGGCTGCCGGATTCGACGCGCCGGACATCTTCGACTTCGCCCAGGCCACTGCCACTGGCGCAAGTGATATCGCGATGATGGCGAGGATGACCAGGGTCAGGTTCTGCTTCACCCAGGGCAGGTTGCCGAACCAGTAACCGGCCAGCGTCAGCGACACCACCCACAGCAGCGCGCCACTCACGTTGAACATCGCGAAGCGCGCATAGCGCATCCGCGCCACGCCGGCCACGAAGGGCGCGAAGGTGCGGATCAGTGGCATGAAGCGCGCAATGATGACCGTCTTGCCGCCGTGCCGCTCGTAGAACGCGTGCGTGCGGTCGAAGGCGGAGCGGTTGAAGAAGCGCGAACTTTCCCAGCGGAACACCTTGGGCCCGAACCAGGCGCCGACCGCGTAATTCACCGCGTCGCCCAGCACAGCGGCAATCACCAGCAACACGATGAGCAGGCCGATGTGCATGCCGCCGGCGGCGGCGAGTGCGCCGGCGACGAACAGCAGCGAGTCGCCGGGCAGGAAGGGCGTCACCACCAGACCGGTTTCGCAGAACACGATGACGAACAGGATGGCGTAGACCCAGGCGCCGTACTGCGCCACCAATGCCGCGAGGTGGGTGTCCAGATGCAGCATCAGGTCGACGAAGGTGGTGAGCAGTTCCATGGCAAGGCCGGCTGAAATCGAGCGGTGATGATAGCGGATGCATGTTGCGGCCCGTAAAATCGCGCACCGAATACCTTCTGCGCACCGCCATGCCCTCGATTCACCTGTTGCCCGACCTGTTGATCAGCCAGATTGCCGCCGGCGAGGTGGTCGAACGGCCGGCGTCGGTGCTGAAGGAACTGCTGGAAAACAGTCTGGACGCCGGCAGTCGTGACATCCGGGTTCAGCTCGAAGCGGGCGGCGTCAAGCGGCTGCGGGTGGCCGATGACGGCTGCGGCATGCCGCCGGAAGACCTGCCTCTGGCGCTCGCCCGCCACGCAACGTCGAAGATCGCCTCGCTCGACGATCTCGAAGCGGTGGCCACCATGGGCTTTCGCGGCGAAGCGCTGGCGTCGATCGCCAGCGTTGCGCGCGTCACGCTCACCAGCCGCGAAGCGGGCAGCGTGCACGCCTGGCGCATCGACAACGGCGGTTCGCCGGAGCCGGCCGCGCTCGACGCCGGCACCGTGGTCGATGTCGCCGACCTCTACTACAACACGCCGGCGCGGCGGAAATTCCTGCGCACCGAACAGACCGAGTACGGCCATTGCGACGACGTGTTCGGCCGCATCGCGCTGTCGGTGCCGCAGGTCGCCTTCCAGCTGATGCACAACGGCCGACTGATGCAGCGCCTGCCGGCCGGCGACATGGCGAGCCGCGTGCGCGCGCTGCTCGGCGATGAATTCATGCAGCACGCGCGCCCGGTCGAGGCCGACGCCGGCCAGATCCGCGTCAGCGGCTATGCGGCGCAGCCGGCCTTCTCGCGCTCCGGGCGCGACGCACAGTATTGCTTCGTCAATGGCCGCTTCGTGCGCGACCGCCTGCTCGCGCACGCGCTGCGCGAGGCCTACGCCGACGTGCTGCATGGCGCGCGGCACCCGGCTTACGTCGTGTTCATCGAACTCGACCCGCGCGCGGTCGACGTGAACGTGCATCCGGCCAAGACCGAAGTGCGCTTCCGCGATTCGCGTGGCGTGCATCAGTTCGTGTTCCACGCGGTCGAGCGCGCGCTGGCGCCGTCGATACAGGTTGCCGCTGCCGTCGCGCCTTTGTCGCCGTTCGAGCCCTTGCCGGAGAGGCCGCAGTGGCCGTCTCAGCAGCAGGGCATGAATGTCGAACAGCCGCTGGCGCGTTACTTCGATTTCGTCCGCCAGGACGCGCCGATCGCCGCCTCGGCTGCGCCGGTTCTGCGCCCCGATCTGCCGGCGCAGCAGAACGACGCGCCGCCGCTTGGCTTCGCGCTGGCCCAGTTGCAGGGCGTGTACGTGCTGGCGCAGAACAGCGCCGGCCTGGTGCTGGTGGACATGCACGCGGCGCACGAACGCATCCTCTACGAACAGCTGAAGAAGGTGCTCGAAGGAGCGCCGGCGGTCCAGCGGCTGCTGATTCCGGCCGTGCTGTCGATGAGTGCGCGCGAGGTGGCGACCGCCTTCGAATACGCCGACGTGCTGGAAAAGCTCGGCTTCGACATCGGCCAGGCCGGCCCGAACGAACTGATGGTGCGCGCGGTGCCGGCGCTGCTTGCGCGTGCCGACACGGGGGCGCTGCTGCGCGCGCTGCTGGAGGAACTGCGCGAGGCGCCGGCCAGCCAGGTGGTGGAGCGCCGGCGCAACGAATTGCTGGCCACCATGGCCTGCCACGGCGCGGTACGTGCCAACCGCCTCCTTTCGCTGCCGGAGATGAACGCGCTGCTGCGTGACATGGAAGCCTGCGAGCGTGCCGACCAGTGCAACCACGGCCGGCCGACCTGGGTCCAGCTCAGCATGGCGGAACTGGACCGCCTGTTCATGCGTGGCCGCTGACATGGCACACACGCGGCCGGTGCTGGTGCTGCTCGGCCCGACCGCCAGCGGCAAGACGGCGGCGGTCGCCCGCATCGCGCGTGCGCTGCCGATCGAGCTGATCAGCGTCGATTCGGCGCTGGTGTTCCGTGACATGGACATCGGCACTGCGAAGCCCTCGGCCGAGGAACAGGCGCTGTGCCCGCACCACCTGATCGACATCGTGTCGCCGGAAGAGGCCTACTCGGCGGCGCGTTTCGCTGCTGACGCCCGCCGCCTGATCGGCGATATCCAGGCGCGCGGCCGCATCCCGCTGCTGGCCGGCGGCACCATGCTCTACATCAAGGCGCTGCGCGAGGGACTGTCCGACCTGCCTGAAGCCGACGCCGCGCTGCGCGCCGACATCGATGCACGCGCGGCGGAGCAGGGCTGGCCTGCACTGCACGCCGAACTGGCCCGGCTCGATCCCGACGCCGCCGCCCGGCTCAAGCCGACCGACGCGCAGCGCGTCCAGCGCGCGCTCGAAATCGTCACGCTGACGGGCCGGCCGCTCGCAGAAAGTTACGCCCGACGAGAGGACGACGCGCCGCTGCCGCCGATGACCGTGCTGTCGCTCGAACCTTCGGACCGTGCCTGGCTGCATCGGCGCATTGAGCAGCGTTTCGACCAGATGCTGGAACAGGGACTGGTCGACGAACTGCGCAGGCTGCGCGCGAAGTACCGGCTCGATGCGGGCATGCCGTCGATGCGCTGCGTCGGCTATCGCCAGGTGTGGAATTTCCTGGAAGGCGAGGTTGATGCATCGACCATGCGCGACACCGGCATCTACGCGACGCGCCAGCTGGCGAAGCGGCAGATCACCTGGCTGCGCTCGATGCAGATAGACCAGCGCATCGACTGCCTGCGCGACGACGCGGCGGATGCGGTGATGGACGCGTTCGCGCGGAGCGTCCGGACGGCGTAGGCGCTGCGTCAGGTCGGAGCGTCTTGTGTGGGAACGACCTTTGGTCGCGAAGCGGCTTGTGCGGGATGCGGGCTTCGATTCAGGCCGCTGTCGCGAGCAAGCTCGCTCCCACAAGAATCCCCGGCTCGGCGACAGGTCGGGCGCGCTTTGTGTGGGAGCGACCCTTGGTCGCGATGCTGCCTAGGCGTGCCGCGGGCCTGCTCAGCAGCGCGGACTCATCGCCCGCTTCAGGTCGTCCAGTTTGTGGATGCGGATGTTCTTGTTGCTGACCGACAGCAGACCTTCATCCTGCAGCCGGGACAGGCCGCGGCTGACGGTTTCGAGCTTGAGGCCCAGGTAGGAGCCGATTTCCTCGCGCGTCATACGCAGGTTGAACTCGGTCGCCGAATAACCACGCGACGCGAAGCGCTGCGACAGGTTCACCAGGAAGGCGGCCAGGCGCTCTTCGGCACGCATGGTGCCGAGCAGCATCATCACCGCCTGATCACGCACGATTTCGCGGCTCATCACCTTGTGGAAGTGATGCTGCAGCGTGTCGATCTCGCGCGACAGCTCCGACAGGCGGTTGAACGGGATGACGCACACCTCGCTGTCCTCCAGCGCGCGCGCGTCACAGTTGTGCTGGCCGGAGCCGATACCGTCCAGCCCCATCAGTTCGCCCGCCATCTGGAAGCCGGTCACCTGCTCGCGGCCGTCTTCCGAGATCACCTCGGTCTTGAAGAAACCGGTGCGGATCGCGTACAGCGACTGGAAGGATTCGCCCGACAGGTAGAGCGGCATGCCACGCGGAATCTTGCGGCGGGCACCGATCAGCGTGTCGACGCGTTCCAGTTCGTCGTCGGACAGGCCGACCGGCATGCACAGTTCGCGCAGGTTGCAGGCGGAGCAGGCGACTTGCAGTCCCTGCGGGGTGATCGGTATCGATACGCTGTTCATTGATTGCGATCAATGCACGGTGATGGCCGCGCTTGCATGATGAACATACCGCAAAGTGTGCCAATAAATCATGAATGTCGCAAAGGAACTGGTGTTCGACCCGCAGTTGATGCGTCGTTTCGACGTACCGGGGCCGCGCTACACCTCATACCCCACCGCCGACCGGTTCAATTTCTCGCACGACGCGCGCGCCCACGCCGCACGCCTCGCTGCGCGCACGGCGAGCGCCGGTCCGCTGTCGATCTACGTCCATATCCCGTTCTGCGACACGATTTGCTACTACTGCGCCTGCAACAAGATCATCACCAAGGATCACGCGCGTGCGGATGCATATCTCGACACGCTGCTGCGCGAAATGGCGATGAAGGCGTCGCTGGTCAAGGGTAGCCGCGAGATCGCCCAGTTGCACCTGGGGGGTGGCACGCCGACCTTCCTGAACGACGCGCAGATGACCCGGCTGATCGAAGGCCTGCGTACCCATTTCAGGGTGTCGGACAACGCACAGTGCTCGATCGAGCTCGATCCGCGTGGCGTCACCGCGGCGCGCGTGGCGCATCTGGGCTCGCTCGGCTTCAACCGCATCAGCGTCGGTGTGCAGGATTTCGACCCGGTCGTGCAGCGCGCGGTCAATCGCATCCAGAGCGTCGAGGAGACCGAGATCGTGCTGAAGGCGGCACGCGAGAACGGTTTCGTATCAACCGGTGTGGACCTGATTTACGGCCTGCCCGGCCAGACGCTGGACAGTTTCGACGCGACGCTGGCCACGCTGATCCGGCTGGCGCCGGACCGGGTGGCGATCTATCACTACGCTCATCTGCCCAAGCAGTTCATGCCGCAGCGGCGCATCGACGAGGCCATGCTGCCCGGCCCGGAAGTGCGGCCGCAACTGCTGCGACTGGCGATCGACCGTCTGCACGAGGCGGGCTACGTGCATGTGGGCATGGATCATTTTGCCCGCCCGGACGACGAACTGGCGCAGGCGCAGCGGCACGGTCGCCTGCAGCGCAACTTCCAGGGGTATTCGACGCACGCCGGCTGCGACCTGATCGGTCTGGGCGTATCCGCCATCTCCCGCGTCGGCGCGAGCTTCGCGCAGAACCACCGCACAATAGAGAGCTGGACCCAGGCTATCGACGATGGCGAACTGCCGGTCATGCGCGGTCTGAACATGACCGCCGACGACAGCGTGCGCAGTGCCGTGATCGGTGCGCTGATGTGCCACTTCGAACTGTCGATCGAGGCGATAGAAAGTTCCTACGCCATTGATTTTAAGAAGTATTTCTCGTCCGAGCTGGATGAGCTGTCGGAGCTTGAGGAGGCCGGCCTGCTCACCATAGAGCCGGACTGGATCGCCATCACGCCGCGTGGGCGCCTGCTGGTGCGCGCGGTCTGCATGGTGTTCGACCGCTATCTGCGTCTCGACAGCGAAACGGTGCGCTACTCTAAGGTGGTGTGAGCCGGCGGTCCGACCGACCGGCTCCCGTTTTCCACCGGACCTTCAATGAACCTCGGATTGGCAGCTGTCTTCGTCGTCGGCCTGCTCGGCGGCGTGCACTGCGCCGGCATGTGCGGCGGCATCGTGTCGGCGATTTCGGCCGGCGTGCCGCAGCCGGTACGTCGCGGCTGGCGTGCCCAACTGCCTGCGCTGGCGATGCACGCGGCCTACAGCGGCGGGCGCATTGCCAGCTATTCGCTGGCCGGAGCGGTGGCCGGTGGTGTCGGCGGCGTCAGCCTGCTTGCCGGCGACGCTGCGCCGGTGCAGATGACGCTCTACGTGCTCGCCAACCTGATGATGATCGCGCTCGGTTTCTATCTGGCCGGTTATACGCGCCTGCTGGCGCCGGTCGAAGCACTGGGGCGCCCGCTGTGGGCGCGCATCCAGCCGCTGGCCCGGCGCTTCCTGCCGGCGCGCACGCCGGCGCAGGCGCTCGGCGTGGGTCTGCTCTGGGGCTTCCTGCCCTGCGGTCTCGTCTACAGCATGCTCGGACTGGCGCTGCTGTCGGGGTCGCCCGGCAGCGGCGCGCTGATCATGCTGGCCTTCGGTCTGGGCACGCTGCCCAATCTGCTGCTGGCCGGCATGCTGCTGACCCGGCTGCGCGCGGCGACCCGTCATCCGGCGCTGCGACGGGTGGCCGGGCTGCTGGTGCTCGGCTTCGGCATCGTCGGTCTGGCGCGGGCATCCACGCTTGGCGACGGGCTGTGGAACGGCCTCATCTGCCATACTTAGACACCTTCCTATAACAAGTGTCGAGAACACCATGCGTATCCTCCTTGCCGTAGACGGTTCCGATCATGGCGTGCGCGCCACGGCCGAAGTGCTGCGCCTTGCCGCCATGCTGACCACTCAGCCCGAAATCCACCTGCTGTTCGTGCACGCCCCGGTTCCGGGCGGCCTGCTGCAGCACCATGTCAGCCGCGAAGCGCTGAACGACTACTACCGCGAAGAAGGGCAGGACGCCGTGCGCTCGGCGCTGGAAACCCTGCGCAACGCGAAGATCGAGCCGGTGCTGCACCTGCACGTCGGCCCGCCGGCCGAAACCATCGCCCGCTACGCCGAACAGCACGACTGCGAAATGATCGTGATGGGCCGTCGTGGTCACGGTGCGCTCGCCAGCTTTGCCCTCGGCTCGGTGGCCAGCGGTGTGCTGCACCATTCCAACCGCCCGGTGCTGCTGGTCAAGTAAGCCCGGTACGGCCGGCGGCGCCTGCTCCGGCGCGCCGGCCGCTCTCACGCCGCCTCGGGTTCTGTCTCAAGAATTCGCGGTGGCGCGCCGTTAGCGGGACATGATGTCAATTTTTGTGTCCCGTACCCGTCCATGAGCGCACCCACCGCCACCGCCACCGCATCCGATCCGCTCGAAGCCTGGGTGGACCGCCTGCGCAGCCAGGACATGCCCATCTTCAGCGCCACACTCGCCGCCATCGGCGAGGTCGCGGGCGACGAGGCAAGCCCGACTTCTGCGCTCGGCACCATCATCCTGCGCGACGCCGGCATGACCGCGCGCGTACTGCGGATGGCCAATTCCGTCTTCTTCCGTGGCGAAAGCCAGCGCGTCAGCACGATTTCGCGCGCCATCGTCGTGCTCGGCTTCGACACGGTGCGCAATATCGCGGTGTCGGTCGCGCTGATAGACGCCTTTCTCGCCGGTGGCGTGCGCGAGCGCGTTGCCGCCGAAATGGCGCGCTGCTTCCACGCCGCAGTGCATGCGCGGCACGCCGCGTCGGCGCGCGGCGACGCGTCGCCCGAAGAAGTGTTCATCGCGACGCTGCTGTCGCACATCGGCGAAATGGCCTTCTGGTGCTTTTCCGGCGAGGTCGGGCAGAAGCTGGACAAGGCGCTGCGCCAGAGCAAGGCGCCGCCCGAGCAGGTCGAGATGGAGGTGCTGGGTTTCCGCCTGCGCACGCTGACGCAGAAACTGGCGCGTGAATGGGCCTTGCCCGGCCTCGTCGTGAACGCCTGTGCCGACGGCGTGCGGCTGGACAGTCGCGAAGCGCTGGTGGTCGCCGGCTACCGTCTGGCCGTGGCGGCCGAAGGCGGCTGGGACTGCGAGCGCGCCCGGGTGGCGATGCGCGATTACGCCAAGGTGCTGCGCCAGGACGTGGCGGCACTTGCGCCGGTGGTCGCGGCGCATGCGCGCGAGGCGGCCCGCATCGCCGGCTTCTACGGTTGCGAGGACGCGGCGGCACGCATTCCGCAGCCGACACCGACATCCGGTGCTGCGCCGGCCGAGGGTGGCGACGGCGCCGAGGCCGATCCGCTGCTGCAACTGGATGTCGCGCGCCGCATGACCGCACTGATGGCGGCCCGCTCGGCGAGCACCGCGGTGCTCGATCTGGCGCTAGAAGGCGCCGGCCGTGCGCTGGGTGCCGACCGCGCGGTACTCGCGCTGGTGGCGCCCAACCGTGCGCAACTGGCCGCACGCGCGACCGAAGGTCACGGTGCGCAGCAACTGATGCGCCATTTCACCTTCCTGCTCGCCGGTGCGCCGCGCGACGCGCTGACCGAACTGGTCGACCACGGCCGCGTCATCGACATCGACGCCAGCCACGTGCCGGCCCCCGGGTTGCCGTCGGTGGCCCGCCTGCGCGCTGCGCTGGGCGAGCGGCACCAGATACTGGTGCCGCTGCACGCGCAGAACCAGGTGGTCGGCGTGCTCTACATCGATCGCGCACCGTCCCGGCCGCCGTTTCCGGCCGGCACCCAGGACGCGCTGCTGCATCTGGCGCAGTTGGCCGGCCTGGCGCTCGACGCTGCCGCAGCGCCGCGCCGCGGCTGACTCAGCCGCGACGGCGGCGGGCGGCTGCGCCGATCAGGCCCAGACCGGCCAGCAGCAGCGCGTACGTTTCCGGCTCGGGCACCGGCGCCAGCGTCAGCGTGCCGGCCATCAGGCCGCTTTCTTCGAAGCCCTGAACGGTGCCGACGGGGATGTCGATGGCCGCGCCCACCCAGCCCGGGCGGGTGATGTAGCTCAGCGACAGCGTGACCTCGGCGCCGACCACGGTGTCGAGGCTCAGATCGAACGCCTCCATCGAGCCATTCCCGGTGTAGCTCACCGACTGACCGCCCCAACTCGCGACCAGGCTGAAGGAGGTGTCAGGCTCGATCACCGACAGGCTGGCCGAGAACAGCGACTCGGCGGTGCCGCTGATCAGCATGCGGATCGCGCTGCCGGCGGCTTCGCCGTCCGACGCGATCTTCAGCGTCGTATCCAGCGTGACGCGCGACGATTCCACCAGTCCCTGCAGGCCTTGGATGCCATCGAACCCGAGCACCGAGGTGCCGCCGAGCGTGAAGCCGACGGCCGTGGCGTCGGTCTGCGCGTCCAACGTGACTTCGCGCACCCAGTCGTAAGTGATGGTCGAGCTGCCATCGGTCGCCGAGTCGCTGTACACGCCGAAGCCCAGCAGCGCCTGGGGCGACGAAAGGTCATCGACCTCGGCATCGGCCGACACTGTGCCGAACACGCTGGTGGTGGCTTCGGCATAGGTATAGCCACCGACGAGGCTGGGGCCGACGATCTGGAAGTGTGCAGCCTGTGCGGACAGGCCAGTGGCGGCCAGCGCGACGGCCAGCGTGGTCTTGATCAGGTTCATTTTCTGTTCTCCGGAATCAGGTGCGGGCGTCAGTCATTCTGGGTGATGCGGTTCTGCGGGCCCGGCGCGACGCCGCTCGGGTTGGCCTGCAGATAGGCTTCGAAGGCATCGGTATCGACCGCGCCGCCGAGGCGCTGCGTGCCGTCCTTCAGCACGGCGAAGCCGTCGCCGCCGTCGGCGAGGAAGCTGTTCACCGTCACCCGGTAACTGGCCGACGGATCGACCGCCACGCCATCCAGCGACATCGACGTGACGCGCGCATTGCAGGCGTTGCCGGCGGTGTAGGCGTAGTGGAAGCCGCGCGACACCTGCAGGATGCGCGTCGCGGTCTGGCCGTTGCAGCCGCTGAACTGGGTTTCCAGCAAGGTGCGGATCTGGGCGCCGGTCAGCGTCATGGTCACCAGCGAATTGCCGAAGGGCTGCACGGTGAAGGCGTCGCCGTAGGTCACCTTGCCATCCGGTGCGTTGAACGGCAGGTCGGCGCGTATGCCGCCGGGATTCATGAAGGTCACGGCCGCGTTGCCGGTGCCGGCATCGTCGGTCGCGTCGAGCTGGGCGTCGGCGATCACGTCGCCCAGCGCCGATTCGCCAGCCGCATTCTGCGAGCGGCTGATCGCTGCAGTGATCGTGCCGATCACGCGCGCCTTGGGCACGGCGGACAGCGCGTCGTAGTGCGCCACCAGATCGGTCAGCGCCGCATCTTCCGCGGTCGCGGTTCCGGTGACCAGGTTGTTTGCGGCGACTTCGATCACGTCACGCGTGCGGGTATCGATGGTGAGATCGATGTCGCTCAGGTTGCGCGCGTACTGGCCGGCGGACGTCACACGCACCGGCTGGCCGGCGCTGTTGTTGATCAGGCAGTTGTATGCGGCATGGGTGTGACCGGACACCACCAGGTCAACCTCGGGGTCGAGCCGGTTGACGATGTCGACGATGGGGCCGGAGGCGCCGGTGCAGCCATTGATGCCGCCGGACGCAAAGCCGCCTTCGTGGATCAGTACGACGATGGATTCGATGCTCTGCGCCTTCAGTTTCGGAATCAGCGCATTGACGGTGTCGGCCTCGTCCTTGAACTGCAGGCCGGCCACGCCCGACGGCGACACGATGCTCGGTGTGCCTTCCAGCGTCATGCCGATGAAGGCCACCTTGTTGCCGAGGAAGTCCTTCACGCCGTAACCGGGAAACACGGTGCTGCCGGTGGCGGTGTCATGCACGTTGGCGGCGAGGAAGCGGAATTTCGCGCCGGCGAATTCGCCGCCCTTCAGATCCTCGTTCATGCCCAGGCCGGAGTAGGCGTCGGTCGGGTGGTTGCCGCCGTGCTGCATGCGCAGCAGTTCGTCCTTGCCTTCGTCGAACTCGTGGTTGCCGACCGCATTGAAGTCGATGCCGATGCGGTTCATCGCCTCGATCGTCGGCTCGTCCTTGAACAGCGCCGAGGTCAGCGGGCTGGCGCCTATCATGTCGCCGGCCGATACCACGGCGTGCAGCGGGTTCTGCGCCTTCAGTTCCTTGATGCGGGTCGAGAAGCGGGTGACGCCCGGGTTGCTGCTCGAACCTTCGAACGGCTTGATGTAGCCGTGGAAGTCGTTGAAGGCGATCAGCTTCACCTTCAGCGTGGTGCCGATCTGCGAGTTGCGTGCGGCGATCAGCAGGCGTGCGCGTTCGACCGCACTGATCTTGCCGGCCTTCTGCTGCGCCAGCGTGACCGACGATACGTGGGCGATGAAGGCGGCCTGATTGCCCCACGGATCTTCGTCGCGGATCTGACCATCGACGGTGGTGCAGCTCACGTCCAGTACGCGGTCCGGCACACCGCTGTCGGTGCTGCCGAAGAGCACATTGCCGCTGTAGCTGCCCGGTACGCAGGCGAACGCCGCCTGACTCAGTGCGCCGGCGATGGCCAGTGCGAGGAATTTGATGCGCATGGTGATGTTCTCCAGAGAGTAAGGGGTCAGCGCCGCGCGTGGCGACGGGCCAGCGACAGCAGACCAAGGCCGGCCAGCAGCAGCGCGTACGTTTCCGGTTCGGGTACCGGCGCGATTTCAAGTGCGATGAACTGCGTGCTCTGCGTGGCGCTGAAGTTGTTGTCGGCGGCCAGCACCAGCGTGCTGTTGCCGTTGGCCAGCGTCTTGCCCCAGCTGATGGCCTCGATGTTGTCGAGCGTGATGCCTTCGAAAGTGATCGGCATTTCCAGCAGCAGCGTGCGGCGCATCGGCGTGTAGTCGGCGCCGGTCAGGCTGGCGATGCCGCTCACGTCGGTGGTGTCGGCGGTGATCTCGGCCAGCGTCAGGCGGATGGTGTTGCCGACGCCGAAGGCGAAGGCGCGCTCGATCGCGATGAACTGTGTGTCGGAAATCGCCAGCAGTTCGGGCAGGCCGTTGTCCGGGCCGAAGGGCGCACCCGGAACCGCGTCGACCGGGATCGGCGGCAGTTCGTACGCATATTGCGCGCCGGCCGCACCGCTCACCGGGTCGAGCGCGGTCAGGCGCACCACGCTGCCGTTGCTGACCGACGTAAGCGGGCCGTCCTGCACCAGCGCGTCTTCGTTGGCGGTGTAGATCGTGCCGTTCGGCGTCACCGTGAGCGCTTCGAACAGCTTGTTGTTGCGCCCGCCGGAGCTCGCGTTGTCGACGTAGTTGTACATGGCGGGTGTGGCGAATTCGCGTAAGAACACGCCCGAGGTCGTCATCTCGCGGACGAAGGGCTGGTAACGGCTGGCGGCGTTCGTGTTCCAGTTGCCCTCCGACGACCAGTACAGATTGCCGTTCGGTGCGACGCGTATGCCTTCCGGGTCCACCGTGCGGGCGTTCGACGGGAAGGTCGTGCCGTCCGGGCGCTGCATATAGGTCTGGCTGTTGATGGCGACGCCGTTGAAGCCGGCGGCGTCGTAGTCCAGCGACAGGTTGTAGAAGCGCGGCGTGCCGCGCTCGCCGCCGCGGTCATCGGCGATCGCCCAGTAAGTGCCGTCGGCGGCGCGGTCGAGGCCGGAGATGCCGCCGAATTCGACACCCTGGAACAGCGTGCCGGTGGGCAGTGAGGTCACGCCGATCACGCGCAGCGAGAAGTCGGCGGCCTGTGCGCCGCCAGCCAGCAGCGCGATCGCGGCGGCCATCAAGGTCTTGTTCATCATGTCGTGGGTCCGGTGAGTCCTGTGGGTCGTGTCGATCAGGGGGCAGTGCTCGCGCATCGGGTCAGCGGCGGCGACGTGCCATGAAGCCGGTCAGTGCCAGGCCGGCCATCATCAGCGCCCAGGCTTCGGGCTCCGGCACGGCGGCCAGGGCGGCGACCGCCGTGTCCGGGTGGTCGGAGAACACGCCGTCGATGCCCAGTTCGTAGAACGCGGCGTACTCCTCTTCCGGCGTGCCGTAACCGAGCTGGTAGCCGATCGAGTCGTCGCGGAAGGTCCAGGTGTGCACCAGCAGGCCGCGCTCGTGCGCCGCTTCGACCACACCAGTGCTGCCGATCACCAGACGGTCGCGCGCGTCGATCACGCCGTCGCCGGTGCGTTCGACGCCGTCGGCCACCGTCATCAGCAGATAGGGCTTCCACGGGCCGACGCCGTCGGCGTAGCTGGCGATGAAGTCGAGGCCGGCGTCGGTCAGCAGGTCGGCGAAGGTGCGCGGGTCACCATTGACCGCAAAGTCGTACGGGCGGTCGTAGGGCGGCACCGTCACGTCCATCGAGCCGTCGGCGTTGACGTCCCAGGCGTCGACCAGCTGCACCAAGCGGATGTCGGTACGGCCGTTCAGGTACTGCAGGTTGGCGCTTTCGAAGGACTGGATGAACACCGGTGCGGCAGCTGAGTTGCCGTAGGCCGCGTGCAGGGTGCTGACCAGCTTGTCCTCGAAGTAGTGAGGTGAGCTGGTCAGGCCGTTGGCGGCGGCCTGCGTGTTCATGTAGATCGAATGCTTCAGCTCGGGATAGATGCCGACACCCTTTGACTTGGCCAGCGCGATCACTTCGTCGAGCGTCGGGATTTCGTACTGGCCGTTGAAGCTCTGGTCGCGGTCGGCGCGCGGCTGGATGGCTCGCAGCGTCTTGATCTCCGCCAGCGTGAAGGTGTCGGCGAAGTAGGCGGTGGTCGACACGCCGTCGAGCATGCGCGTCGTCTTGCGGCTGGCGTCGAACACGCTCGCCACATTGGTGGTGCCGTCGAGAATAGGTTCGTGACGCGCAATCAGGTGACCATCCCGGGTAAGCACCAGATCGGGCTCGATGTAGTGCGCCCCCATCTCGATGGCCTTGGCATAGGACGCCAGCGTGTGCTCCGGCAGGTAACCGGACGCACCGCGGTGGCCGATCACGATAGGTGCATTGCCGTCGAGCGTGTTCCAGGCAAGGGCGGCCGGCGCATGCAGCGCCGAAAGCAGCAGGGCGGACAGCAGGGGCGTACGCAGCATGTTCATCCGATTTCCCTCTCCAGAGTGGATTTCCGTGGGTAGGCGGCGCGCAATGGCGCGCCGCCACTCAGTGCCGGTCGCGTCCGAGCCTCAGGCGACCTTGCGGCGACGCGCAACGACTCCGGTCAGCGCCAGGCCGGCCAGCATCAGCGCGTAGGTTTCCGGCTCCGGTACCGGGTTGGCGAGGCTGATCTTCAGGAACTCGGTGTGGTCGGAACCGAAGTCGCGGCCGCCGGTGCCCGGGTAGTTGTTGTCGTTGATCACCAGCAGCGTGTTGGCGTCGAGGATGAGCACGTCCTCGATGGTCACGTAGGGGAAGGTGAAGGTGGTCAGGCCGTCGCCGTTCAGGTCGTCCGGGTCGGCGATGTTCATCAGGTCGACCAGTTCGGTCTTGGTGACGAAGCCGCCGTCGGCGACACCGGTGGTGTCGGCGATGAAGATCTTCTTGAACGGCGTGCCGCTGGTGGCGGTGCCGCCGTTGCGCTCGATCACCAGGAAGCGGTGGTCGTCGATGGCCGTCATGTCGCCGATCGCGGTGCCTTCGGCTTCGAGCTGGTACAGGTAGTCGAGGCCGGTATAGCTTTCGCTGTCGATGCTGAATTCATTGATGCGCAGGCTCTTCGCCGGGTCGCCGGCCACGGTCTTTTCGAGCAGCGTGTAGAGCTTGTCGCCGCTGGCGTTGATGGCCATGCCCTCGAAACCGCCCGAGCCGCCGAGGTTGCTCGTGACCGAACCGTTCAGCACCGCCTCGTGCTGCGGCGCGAACACGCCGGGCAGCGCGATCTCGCGGCGCTGCACCACACCGGTGGCGTCGGTCTTGACCAGGTAGGGACCGAATTCGTCACCGAACCACAGATTGCCGTTCTTGTCCTGGCGCACCGACTCGATGTCGAGGTCGGCGCCGGTGAGCAGGCGACCGGCCTTGATCGACGGATCGACCAGCGGGTTGGCGGCGTTGTTGTAGTAGTGCGTGTAGTCGGCCTGGACCTTGATGCTCAGCAGGTTCTTCGGGTCACTCAGTGTGATCCGGCTGGCCGCGTTGAAAGCGGGCAGCGAGGCGCCAGTATTCCAGTTGGCGGCGGACACGGTGCCGCTGCCGCCCAGCGCGGTGCGGAAATCGACATTCACCGCGTAGCTGCGCAGCAGCGTGTCGGCCGAATTGCCCTGTGCCCCGAAGCCGTTGTCGGTGATGACGCGGAAGCTGCCGTTGGCGCCGGCCAGCACGCCGGAGAAGCCCTGCACCGGCTGCATGTCGACCAGCGGCAGCGGATTGCCGCCGGCACCTGCGCCGGCAAACTGACCCGAGGTCGGGCCGTCGGAGAAGGTGTTGGCCGGCATCACCGCCCAGCCGGACAGCGTGTTCTGCGCGGCGTTGGCCGAGGTGGCGGCAAAGGCGGCCGCCACCGCCAGTACCAGCGTGAGTTGCGTGCGTGCGTTCATGTCGTGTCTCCCACAGGTTTCATGCCGGCGGAGCGCCGGGAACGCGCCGACCATAGGGAGAGGTCTTTTCAATGCCATGAAGGGCGGGTGAGCCGTTCGGCCCATGCCGCCGGCAAATCCGCGCCGGGCCGGGGCTTGGGTGTTGAGGCGGGCGTGCCCGCGCAGCCTTGCCGCAGCCGCCCGCGCAAGCGCCAGATGACGGCCGTGTGACGGAATGCGTTTCTTCCTGTTACGCCACGGACTGTTTGCACGGTCCCGCAGGCGCTGCGGCCTGCATGTAAACTCCGCGCTTTACCTCCCGCGAACCGAGCCTGCCATGCCCGTGAACTACCAGACGCCCCCCGCCGAAACCATCCTGCCGGTCGCCGGCGTCCGTCTTGGCATCGCCCAGGCCGGCATCCGCAAGGCCAACCGGCGCGACCTGTGCCTGATTTCGCTGCTGCCGGGCGCGCGCGTGGCCGGTGTGTTCACGGTGAACCGCTTCTGTGCCGCGCCGGTGCAGGTGTGCCGCGACCACCTGTCGCGCAGCGACATCCGCGCGCTGGTCATCAACACCGGCATCGCCAATGCCGGCACCGGCGAACCGGGTCTGGTCGCTGCCCACGCCACCTGCGTGGCGGTCGCCCGCGCGCTCGAACTGGCGCCGGAACAGGTGCTGCCCTTCTCGACCGGCGTGATCATGGAGCCGCTGCCGGTGGACCGCATCGAGCGCGGCATCCCGGCCTGCATGGACGATCTCGACGAGGCAAACTGGTACGAGGCGGCACACGCCATCATGACCACGGACACCATCGCCAAGGCCGGCTCGCGTACGCTCACCCTCGACGGCCGCAAGATCACGATCACCGGCATCAGCAAGGGCGCCGGCATGATCAAGCCGAACATGGCCACCATGCTCGGCTTCATCGCCACCGACGCGGCGGTGTCGCAGGCCGCGCTGGAAGACATGGTGAAGCACGCCGCCGATCGCTCGTTCAACTGCGTCACCGTCGATGGCGACACCTCGACCAACGACTCCTTCATGCTCATCGCCTCCGGCACGGCCGGCAACGCCGAGATCACGTCGCTGGACAGCGCCGATGGCCGCGCGCTGGCCGACGCCGTCACTTCGCTGGCGGCCGAGCTGGCGCAGGCCATCGTGCGCGACGGCGAAGGCGCGACCAAGTTCATCACCATCGAGATCGAAGGCGGCCATGACGTGCCGGAGTGCAAGGCGGTCGGCTACGCGATCGCGCACTCGCCGCTGGTCAAGACCGCCTTCTTCGCCTCCGACCCCAACCTCGGCCGCATCCTGGCCGCGGTCGGAAACGCCGCGCAGACGCACCCGTCGCTGGCTGATCTCGATACGTCGAAAGTGAGTCTGTGGATAGGTGACTTCCTGGTGTCGAAGGACGGCGGACGCAATCCGGACTACAAGGAAGAGCAGGGCGCGGCAGCGATGGCGCCGGCCGAGATCACGATCCGCGTCGCACTTGGCCGCGGTGACGCCCGTGCCACCTGCTGGACCTGCGATTTCAGCTACGACTACGTGAAGATCAACGCGGACTACCGCAGCTGAGCGCATCGACGCGCTGAGCCCCCAGCCCGGCGCTGCGCGCCACCCCTCCCGCATCAGCGGGAGAGGGACCGAAGGTGAGGGCCGAGGCCGTTCCCCGAGAGCAGCCCGGCCGATTCACCGCCAGCGCCCGCACCTTGCAGGAGCGAGCTTGCTCGCCATCGCGGCCGGTATAGACGCCATCGCTTGCCAAGGTCGTATCGCGGCCAGAGGCCGCTCCCACGAGACACGCGCGGGCTGGTCGAGCCAGGCGCGCTTTTGTGGGAGCGAGCTTGCTCGCGATGGCGGCGTCGATTCGGCGCTGCAGCGCAGGCGGGGTCTTTGCCTACGCCTCCCAGCGCCGTGATTGCAGCGCAGCCGCCACCGCCTGCGCGCGCGCTTCGAGCAGGGCGTCGGTAGCAATCGCCGCTTCGTCGACGCCCCGGCAGGCGGACAGCGCGGCGCGCAGCATCGCTGCCTTGGGGTAAGGGCGGGAGGCGCGTCCCGGGTAGGCGCGGAAGTCGCAGGTGCATAACGTCATCAGCTGCTCGAAGCGCTCGGGCTGCCCGAAGGCATCCATCCGTTCCAGCATCGCCGTGATCGAACCGGCGCGCATTTCCGCCGCACGGTGCACGCGCTCGCATTCGGCGTTCGCCAGCAAGGCCAGATCGAGGCAGTCGTACGGCACGCCGAAACGCGCGCTGATCGCCTCGATGCGTGGCACCCCGCGTTCGATGTGCCGGTAGTGCACCGGCAGGTGTTCGCGCGGCGAATCCGACTTGCCGACGTTGAACACCAGTGCCGCGTAACGCACCGCGAAAGGCGCTTCGCGGCGTGCCGCTTCATCGACGGTGCGCAGCAGGTGTTCGCCGATATCGACCTGGTCCGGGTCGTCGGCGATCTGCGGAACGCCGAACAGCGCGTCGACCTCCGGCAGCAGCACGGCCAGTGCATCGCACTCGCGCAGCGCACGCAGCATGCGCGACGGCGCTCGCGCCGACAGGCCGCGCGCCAGTTCGCGCCAGATGATCTCGGGCGCGAGATCGGCCAGCACGCCTGCAGCCACCTGTTCGTACATCAGGTCCAGTGAGTCTTCGTCGATCCCGTCGTCCTGGCTCGCAGCGAGGGCCGCCATGCGCAGCACGGTGAGGGCGGGGCTGGCGAGCAGGTCGGTGAAGGACTTGCCGAACGGTCCGGGGGTCAGGTTTGCGCTCATGAATTTCGTCATCGTGAGGTGTCCGGTGCGCATTCTGGCGCCGTCGCGATGCAGTGCATCGTCGATGACCTGACCTGCCGCCACCAGCCGGGACCAATGGCCCGTTCGGACCACGTAGCGGCGCCGACGCCGTCATGCAGTCGACACCCGCCGCACCGATGATGAGAATCTCGTTACCGCGCCCGGAGTCCCAAATGTCCTCGTCCTGTATGTCTCCCAGCCGTCGCCGCCTGCTCCAGGGCTCCGGCGCGCTGGCCGCCACTCGCTTCACCGGCCTGATGGGCGCGCTGTATGCGCAGAACGCGCTGGCCGCCACCGGCAAGCAGACCGTGTCGGCCCTGTCGCCCTACGGCGCGCTGGCGCCGGTCAAGGATACGACCACCGGCCTGCCGCTGCTGCAACTGCCGCCGGGCTTCAGCTACCGCAGTTTCGGCTGGACCGGTGACAGCATGAGCGACGGCAACCCGACGCCCGGCAATCACGACGGCATGGCCGTGGTCACGTCGCGCCGCGCCGGCCGCAGCACCGAACTCGTGCTGGTGCGCAACCACGAGCGCGGTCTCGTCGCTACACCGGCCGAAGCCATCCAGGCGCCGCGCAGCTACGCCACCCAGCCGGTGAACGGCATCATCACCGTGTATTACGGCAGCCTGCCCATCCGCATCGGCGCCGGTGGCATCGTGACCGACCCGTCGGCCGCCGCACCGGCGCCCTTCGTCGGCTACCCGGCCGGCGGCACCACCAACCTGCTGTTCCGCGACGCGGGCTGGGCCGGCGCCACCGGCTCGATCGGCGGCACGCTGGGCAACTGCGCCGGCGGCCCGACGCCCTGGGGCACCTGGCTCACCTGCGAAGAAACCATCTACGACTTCTCCGGCATCGGCGGCAAGAAGCACGGCTATGTGTTCGAAGTAGACGCCGACGCCGGCGACTCGATCGCCGACCCCATCATCGGCATGGGCCGTTTCGTGCACGAAGCGGTGGCGGTCGACCCGACCACCGGCTACGTCTACGAAACCGAAGACAACCGCAACGTGTCGGCCTTCTTCCGCTACGTGCCGGCCGACACCTCGGGCGAACTGGGCAGCCTGCACAACGGCGGCAAGCTGCAGGCGGCGCGCATCAAGACCATCGTGCGCAAGGCCGCACCGGCCACGCTGGCCCAGGCCAACGACCAGGGCCTGCTGAACCCGGACATCGGCGACGAGTACGAACTGGAGTGGGTCGACATCGCCAACCCGGACGCCGACCCGGTGGTCGTCGCCGGCCAGCCCGGCGGCGTCAGCCTCGCCTTCATGTCCGGCCCCACACACCAGGCCATCAGCCAGGGCGGCGCGCGCATGAGCCGCGGCGAAGGCATCTGGTATTCCGCCGGCAAGATGTTCATCGTCGACACCGCCGCCGGCACCGACAGCCGCTCGCGCGTCGGCCAGGGCGAAGGTGCGGTGTGGGAACTGACGCTGGCCACCATGCGCCTGCGCGCCATCTTCGTCAGCGGCAACCAGACCGCCGGCAACAATCCGGACAACGTCACCGTCAGCCCGCGCGGCGGCGTGCTGCTGTGCGAAGACGGCGGCGGCACCACCGACGCCTACGGCACCGGCAACCGCCTGCTCGGCCTGAACCCGGCCGGCGAGGCCTACATCTTCTGCAAGAACAACGTGAACCTTGCCGCCGACCAGATCGCCGCCGCCGGCAAGACCGTGGCCGCGGCCGACTATCGCAACTACGAATTCTGCGGCGCCTGCTTCGACCCGACCGGCCGCGTGCTGTTCGTGAACATGCAGACGCCGGGCATCACCGTGGCCATCACCGGCCCGTGGGCCAAAGGCAATCTCTAAGCACCGATCCGGGAGCCATCACATGAACATCCGCCACACCCTCGCCGCCGCGCTGTGCGCCTTCGCACTCGCCCCGGCCGCCCACGCCTACACGCTCGAAGTCGTCGCCGCCAACGGCAACACCGTGGACACCAGCTTCAGCACGCCTGACATGCTTTCGATCGACTTCGGTCTGATCAACACGCTGCCGATCACGCTCACGCTGACGCGAGACGACAGCGACCTGCCGCTGCTGTCGTTCAACGCCATCGTCCGCAATTACATCGGTCTGGGCTTCGAAAGCCTGACGCTGACGATATCCGGCGGCCTGTTCAACACCCTGGGCAGCGCCGGCGGCACCTTCGGCTCGGTCGCCACCGTCACCGGCAGCCACGACAGCGCACGCATCACCTTCAGCGGCCCGGAATACGTCGAAGCCGCGCTCGGCGACTGGTTCCTCGACGGCAGCCAGACCGACTTCGTGCTCGACATCGCCAACGCCACCGGCCCGGTCACGCTGACACTGACCGCCGCGGTGCCCGAGCCTGAAGGCTGGGCCATGATGCTGGCGGGTCTGGGGCTGCTCGGCGCGGCGGTGCGTCGACGTCGCTGAGGGGCGGGCGGTGTATCAGCTGCGGTGCGCACCATGTGCGTCGGTTCCCGTGACGCTCAGGCGGACTTGGGGTCGCTGAATTCGAGCAGTGAGAGCAGCAGTTCTTCTGCGCTGATCTTGGTCGCGGCGATGCCATGACGGCCGGGCAGGACCTCGAGGACCTTCCCGTTCACGACGTTTCAATCCACGCGCCTGCGGGGGAACGGGCCGTTCACGACGACGTTGTTGAAGTGGACGTTCGGTTCATCCCCGCGCATGCGGGGAACGGGATTCGATGAAGCCGCTGGTTCCGGGCTCCGACGGTTCATCCCCGCGCATGCGGGGAACGGGCCGCAGCCGCCTGACCATGGAACACCTCGGTCGGTTCATCCCCGCGCATGCGGGGAACGGGTCGACCGATTTCTGTGGAGCGGGCAGGGGTGCGGTTCATCCCCGCGCATGCGGGGAACGGGCGGTTCCAGCGTCATTGCGGATGACCAGCGCCGGTTCATCCCCGCGCATGCGGGGAACGGGATGCGGGCGCCGCTGTTGCTCGACCGAAAGACGGTTCATCCCCGCGCGTGCGGGGAACGGGAGCTGGGCACGCTGGACGATGACGCGGCGAGCGGTTCATCCCCGCGCGTGCGGGGAACGGGCACGGTCCGGGAAGGACAATGTACGCCACGACGGTTCATCCCCGCGCGTGCGGGGAACGGTAATCTCGCGTTGCTTTATCCAGATTGGTTATCGGTTCATCCCCGCGCGTGCGGGGAACGGCAGCTGATCCCACGCGAGCGCGATGACGCGTGCGGTTCATCCCCGCGCGTGCGGGGAACGGTCACCCACACCCAGGGCGGATTGTGATCACGGCGGTTCATCCCCGCGCGTGCGGGGAACGGCGCAACGCCATGTGCAGCGCCCTGCCCGCTTGCGGTTCATCCCCGCGCGTGCGGGGAACGGGCCTGCCACAACTCGACCACCGCCGCCCTGACCGGTTCATCCCCGCGCGTGCGGGGAACGGCCGCGCGCCAGGCACAGCACGCACAGGAAGCACGGTTCATCCCCGCGCGTGCGGGGAACGGCAGCTGATCCCACGCGAGCGCGATGACGCGTGCGGTTCATCCCCGCGCGTGCGGGGAACGGTCACCCACACCCAGGGCGGATTGTGATCACGGCGGTTCATCCCCGCGCGTGCGGGGAACGGATGCAGCCGGCTGCGACAATGAGCGCGGCATCCGGTTCATCCCCGCGCGTGCGGGGAACGGATGGTGTAGAGCAGACGCCCGTCACGATCACGCGGTTCATCCCCGCGCGTGCGGGGAACGGGCGCTGGGCTTCGGCCATCACGGCGCTGTAAGCGGTTCATCCCCGCGCGTGCGGGGAACGGATCAACAACCGCCGCGTGCAGTTGATCCAGGACGGTTCATCCCCGCGCGTGCGGGGAACGGGGCATCGATGTTCGCCTTGCGAGCGGAACCCACCGGTTCATCCCCGCGCGTGCGGGGAACGGGCGCGCAGCTTCGGCAAGGGCCGGAAGTTCGGCGGTTCATCCCCGCGCGTGCGGGGAACGGCGCTCGATATCGCGCTGCTGGCCTTCATCGTTCGGTTCATCCCCGCGCGTGCGGGGAACGGGATCTGCACCCAGCCGCGCGTTACGGTCACATCGGTTCATCCCCGCGCGTGCGGGGAACGGCGGAGCTCATCCGCGCACTGACCGAACATCACCGGTTCATCCCCGCGCGTGCGGGGAACGGCTCTACACCACGCTGGACGCCGCGGCTGACGACGGTTCATCCCCGCGCGTGCGGGGAACGGGCGGTACTTGTCCCACCGGCGCGTCAGGTATGACGGTTCATCCCCGCGCGTGCGGGGAACGGGATAACCCGCACGCAGAAGTCTCGGCAGGCCTCCGGTTCATCCCCGCGCGTGCGGGGAACGGGGCATGGATCAGATGCAGATCGTCGGCGCCGCCGGTTCATCCCCGCGCGTGCGGGGAACGGGCAGGTCAGCCCCGCAGACAGTGATTGTCGACGGCGGTTCATCCCCGCGCGTGCGGGGAACGGGGCCTGCCCTCTCAAATGCAGCCGCATGGCGTTCGGTTCATCCCCGCGCGTGCGGGGAACGGCGCCTCACGTAGCCGGTGAGGCGGGCCGAGATCGGTTCATCCCCGCGCGTGCGGGGAACGGATAGCATCGCTATTGCACAGCAAGCAAGCCATGCGGTTCATCCCCGCGCGTGCGGGGAACGGGTGACCGTCCATGCGGATGACTACCCTAAAGTGCGGTTCATCCCCGCGCGTGCGGGGAACGGCGCATTTTCGGCGGCACGCTGGCTGGCGAGTCCGGTTCATCCCCGCGCGTGCGGGGAACGGGCCACGATTCCGTTTTGCGAACCATGCTCACGACGGTTCATCCCCGCGCGTGCGGGGAACGGAGGTCCAACGCTGACGTGCGCAGCACTGCCGCCGGTTCATCCCCGCGCGTGCGGGGAACGGGGTGCTGGCAACGCGAAGCCGATCCACATCCGCGGTTCATCCCCGCGCGTGCGGGGAACGGGCACAGCTGCGGCCACACGCCCAGCCGTCCGGCGGTTCATCCCCGCGCGTGCGGGGAACGGCAACGAGCGGGTAACGCGCGACGCCTGGGAAGCGGTTCATCCCCGCGCGTGCGGGGAACGGAATCATGCCGGTGTCAAGGTCTAGTTCTCGCACGGTTCATCCCCGCGCGTGCGGGGAACGGTAGTTCAGCGATACCGTCGATCCATCGTTCGACGGTTCATCCCCGCGCGTGCGGGGAACGGAGGGGAAACAGATGCGGACCGTTCAGGAACTTCGGTTCATCCCCGCGCGTGCGGGGAACGGATCGTCCGCGCAGCTGCGGCCATAGGTCAAAGCGGTTCATCCCCGCGCGTGCGGGGAACGGCGGATATGTATGAGCACGGCACACATTCCGTGCGGTTCATCCCCGCGCGTGCGGGGAACGGCGGCGCTGGACAGTTCGCAGGATTCAACAGCGCGGTTCATCCCCGCGCGTGCGGGGAACGGTTCTTCCAGCGCCGCGGGGTGGGGGCCAGCACCGGTTCATCCCCGCGCGTGCGGGGAACGGACTTGAGGAGAAAGAAAAATGTCACTGACACACGGTTCATCCCCGCGCGTGCGGGGAACGGGGCGGCCGCTCTTTCTTGGTCGAGCAACCAATCGGTTCATCCCCGCGCGTGCGGGGAACGGCCGCCGACGCTTCGTTGAAGTTCCGCGGCAAACGGTTCATCCCCGCGCGTGCGGGGAACGGGGTCGGCACGTTCAGCTTCGACGAGATCGACAGCGGTTCATCCCCGCGCGTGCGGGGAACGGGTACTCACGGAGTTGCGGGGAATCGTCGCTCACGGTTCATCCCCGCGCGTGCGGGGAACGGTTCAGGCCATCGACAAGCTCGTCGACATCGCCCGGTTCATCCCCGCGCGTGCGGGGAACGGGCCGGCGCGGCCGGGGTGGTATCAGCGAGAATACGGTTCATCCCCGCGCGTGCGGGGAACGGTCGAACGGCTACTACAGCGAGAGCGTTGATTTCGGTTCATCCCCGCGCGTGCGGGGAACGGAGTCTCTCGGTCGTCACCGTAGCGCTCGGCGTCGGTTCATCCCCGCGCGTGCGGGGAACGGACTATCTCCATCTCCATGAAAAACAATGGAAATTTCGGGTGCAAAAAATCTACCGGCAAAAACGCATGCCAGGAGTATTTTTTTGTTGTTAAAGACCGGAGTCGTCTTGCGCCGGAAAGAAGCTCACGAGCTTCACACCATCCCATTCCACGGGCTCGCGACGATTTGTGCCGAGCGTCTGAAAATCGAAACCGGCTTCGTTGTTGCTCGTCCAGGCGAGTACCGCATTGCCATCCTCGATGCCCGCTTCGACTTGCTCCCAGATGTGTTCCCGAAGTTTGCGCGAGTAGTTGCCCACGTAGACGCCCGCACGCACTTCGAGTAGCCAGATTGCAAGTCTCCCGCGCAATCTCGGCGGCGCGTTCTCAACTACGATGACCAGCATCGCCGAGGCTGTCCGGGTTGGGGATGGCGGGGCCCACCAGTCCTTCGGGCTCAGGTGGACGCGGAAGATCGGCCGCCGCCAGCATGTCTTCGATGTCCGGGATGATGCGTTCGAGCAGGCGGCTCTGTCGGAAGATGTCCCGACAGGCGAGCCTCACTGCTCGTTCCGGATTGGGTGGGTTGCTCGCCGCGATCTTGAATGCGACCGGCACGACGGTGTCGAATTTGTAGATGTCGGCTACGTCGTAGACGAATGACAGTGGCTTTCCGGTATGGATGAAGCCCACCGCGGGTGCGTAGCCCGCCGCCAGCACGGCGGCTTCGGTAACCCCATAAAGTGCCGCGGTGGCGGATGACAGACAGCGATTGGGCAGGTCGGATACGTCCCAATCCTCCGGGTTATAGTCGCGGCCCTTCCACTGCACGCCGAATTTCTGCGCCAGCAACTGATAGGTACGTCGCACTCGCGCGCCCTCGATGCCGCGCAACTGTTCGACGCTGCGACGAGCGGGTGGCTCCTCGCCGAAACGAAGGGCATACATCTTCCGTACTACTTTCAGGCGCAGGTTCTCATCCAGCGCAAGCTTCGCCTGATATAGCAGGCGGTCGGCGCGTGCACCTCCGGGCTGACCTGACGAGTAGAGGCGAACTCCTGCTTCGCCGACCCAGACCAGCAGCGTACCGACGCGCGCAGCCAGGGCGGCGGCGCGGTGCGAAACGCGGGTACCCGGCTCCAGCATGATGCAGGCGACACCGCCGACCGGGATGTGCGTGAGCACGGCGCGTACGCGAAAGCCTTGCTGATCAACCACGACGAAGGCGCCGTCCACCACGTCGATTTCGCCCTTCTCGACAAAAACGATGGAAAGCCTCTCCTTGATCGGAATGGGTTTGAGCGGCGGCAGCATCGTTACGGCTGATCGTCTGCGATTTCGCCTGCCAAGGCGAGTGCCGCGGTGATCGCAGATCCGCTCAGGTGGTGGCCGCCTGCGGCTAGCAGATCGATGACCGGTGCAATCGCTGCAAGGTGCCCGTGCTTCTTTGCCATGAGCAGCACGCCAAGTGTGCCGATCACTTTCAGGCCGATGGCTCGGGCATGCAGGACGGCGACCCGGTCATCCATCAGGATGCCGATACCCGCCGCAAGCGCATACGCAATCGCACTCGATTCACCTGCATCGAGCGCAGCAGATGTCGTACCGGCGAGGTCCGGGCAGCGCCGAAGCCATCCTTGTTCCAGCGCATGTGCGATGCGCGCGGCATCAGGCAGGTCAGGTCTTGCGAGGCATTCGGCGATCACGCTTTCGGTCACGTCGACGCGCAAGAACAGGCGCGGCAGCAGATCAAGGGCATTAATGCGGCCGAGCGCGATCAGCGGGCCGGCATCGGCAACAACGATTTGACGCAGTTCATCCGAAATCGGCAAGCGACTGCTCCAGTTCCTCGCGCGTCGTCCGGATGACCGGGATGCCGTAGCTGGCCAGCAGGTCTGTCATCTGTCCGACCGAAAGCCCCGCCATCTTTGCTGCTTTGCCCAGGGACACGTGTTCCTCATCGAACAAACGCACCGCCAGGGCGGTCGCGACACCTTCGCGCAGCAGCGTCTCGTCGAAGGGCACGGCAATAAAGACAGGCGTTCCATGTTTGGTCACCACGGACAGCCTGCCTTCTTCCGCGCCGCGAATCAGTTCGCCGGTGCGTTCCCGCAAGTCGCGGACAGTGAAGGTTTCCATGATCAGTTCCGGATTAAATTTGTGCCATCAAATGATAGAACAAATTAATCATCCCGACGGACCAATAGCAGTCCGCAGCCGAATGCCTTGGCCCGACCGATACCCTCCCGCAGTGTTTTGGCGAAGCGTTCACGATGGGTGACGATCAGCGCCCCGTTGAAGTCGACCGTGCTGAAGCGCAGTTGAGCCTTCTTGCCGCCATGTTGTGTGTAGCCTTCGACGCGCAACGATGCGCAGTCGAGCGAGAAACCATGTCTTTCGGCTCTGGCTTGCAGCCAGGCCGCGCAGGTGTTTGCAACCAGTTCCGCCAGTTCCGGGCGGGAGTCGTCCTCGCCGTTTGCTGTCTTGCGACCGGGCGTCCAGGCTGCCCAGTCTGTGAGACCTCTGGCGGCAAGCAGACGCTTTTTCTCGTCCATCACGACATCGTGCCGTTTGCCGCGGCCCTCGGTTCCGCGCGCAATGACAGGATTGGCGCGCAATTCGAAGTTCAGACGCGTGCCTTCTGCAAGATCTGGCGTGTAGCCGCGTGTCTGAACATGCCAGGCGGGGTGCGGCGCTTGGGGCCTGCGTTGAGACACCACATAAAAGCGGGGCACGCCATCTACATCCCTGCGCCGGAACAGGAAATCGCGCCTGGTACCGTGTGGTGACGGAAAGAACCGCCACAGCAGTTGATGTTCGCTGTATGCGCCCTGAAGCCATTCGTGAGCGGCGTCGCGCTCAAGGCCCGGTTCGGGCGTAACGAGACTGAAGTACACGGTCAGCCCTCCTGCGAAATCAGTGCGATATATTCAGTGCGATCACCGAACATCCAGCCCTTGCGTCTGAGCGGGTGGTCCTTGCGCGTCGTGGTGAGGTCCGGCGCCCGGCCGACGGTCGCGTTGACGCCCCAGGCAAGGCGGGTGAGGGGCGGGGGCGGCTCAAACAGCGGGCGATCCGGTGCCGGACTTTGGTACGCGAGTTCAGCGCGGAGCCGGTCGAGATACGTCTCGAAAGCGCTTTCGGCATCAGCCGCTTCGATCACCTGCGGGAACAGCGGGGCGCCAGGCGGACAACTTTTGCGGCCGAGATACAGCGTGAAACGCGGCCGGCGCAGCGCGTGAGCCAGCTGCTCGAGCGAGTAGCCGGCCGTTTCGCCGGCCTCGACGGCGACCACACATGCAGCACTCTGACGGTAGTCGCGCGTGGAAAGGATGGTATTCAGATCGTGGCCGGGTATGGCGAGCTCGTCGCGACGCGATGCATGTGGGCGCTTCTTCAGCGTTGCCTGACTGGGTACTTGCGCGGTGTGAAAGTCGCGCAGCAGATCGCCGGGGGACTGGATGCCGACGGTGTAGGCGTAGTGGTCGCGCAGCGCCGCGTGGGCAGCCTCGTCATCTCTTCGAATGCCGAGGGCCGCCCCGAGCAACCCGACCAGCGCCGACAACCCCGGGTAGTCCCGGCTCGGTCGATACTCACCGACTGCCGTATCGCCCCAAGACGCGAGCGGAGCCTGCAGCTGAAAGATCAGGAAACGCATGGCGTCAGGTCCGTACGAACTGAACCAGGGCGTCCAGAGTGCCCTCGCCGGTTTCCACATTGATCGCGTAGTGCGCGTCCGAGCAAGCACCGTATACCTTGTCGAAATTCTCCCGCCGCTGTTCGAGCGCCTTGACTGCGAGCGTCAGCATGTCGCCATCGTTGCGCGGCTGCACCGGCTTCAGGAATGATTGCGCCAGCGAGCGCGGCTGCTGGTCGCCCTTCTCGACGAGAACGTAACTGGCATAGGCGCGTGAAGCGTGGCTGTTCTGCATGCCAGTGGGCGACACTTTGGTGATGGCATGGACCAGTGCCTCGATTGCCTTGCCGGTCAGTGCTTCGTCGCCGCCGAGGTTCTCCTTAAGCAACTCCCGATCGATGCACACATAGATGTAGAAGAGGCCGGCGCCGAAGCTGCGCTCTCCGATGTGTGCCGCCCCACGGTCGCTCTGACCGTCGTTGAGGTCATCTACGGCGCTGAAGTAGTCGTCCTCGACGGCGCTCTTGTGCACGGTGATGGCGTGAGCAACCTGTACGGCGGCTTCGACGTTGTAGGCCGGACTGTCTGCCAGCATGCGGCCGAACATCGCGATGTCTGCAGCCTTGCGCGGCAGGCGTAGCAGTTTGAGCTCTTCATCCGTGGGCCCTGCGTTGCGGGCGGAGCATGCGCCTGCGAGTTCGTTAATCGACTCGATCTCTTCCGGGCCGAAGTGGGCAAGCTGTTCGATCTGGAGGTCTTCGTTCTTGTCGGATTTCTTGTCCGACTTGAGCTTTCCGAACTGTCCTGCGATCTGGCGCGCCCACTCGCGGGCGGTTTTGTCGGCGACACCGGCTGCGATGAGATCGGCGTGTATTTGCTTGCCGATGTCCTTGGTGCGCGTTCCGATATGCCCCGCCAGTGCGGATTCGAAAATATCGGAGGTTCGCCATGCACGCTTCTGGCTCTGCGAGGAGATGCGCAGGCGCAATGCATCCCCCATCAGCGCGGTTTTCGGTCGGCCGGTGTCGTCACGGTTCAGATTGGAGGGCGGATAGCTGGTCAGGATGTGCAACTGGGCGAAACGGGACATGGTGTTCTCCTGGTCGAATCGGTGCGGCAAGGGGTGTGCGTGGTCTGAGGGTTCAGGTACGAGCGGGCCATTCGTAGTCGTAGGCCCATTTCTTCTTCACCTTGTCGCCCCAGAACAGAACGTCATTGACGAGTTCGATCACGTCGACGCGCTGTTCCATCAGCGGCAGTACTCGGCGCAAGCCGGTGAGCAAGCTGTCGGGGCTGTCGCTTTCAAGCAGACGCATGAAGCGAAGTTCGCTCACTGCCGGCCGCTCTTCTCCGGCCGCCTTGTGGCTCATGGCCTTGGCCGGGGAAAGAGGGCCGTCCTGTTCGACATGTACCAGCAGGCCAATGGCTGCTGCGAGGCGGTCGTTCGCTGGGGAGGCGCTGTCCTCCTTCCATCCGGCTGCGGACAGACGGCGGAACAGGTGTTGATAGGGGGCACTGAGCACGACCGCCGTCGTGTTGCCGGCACGGCGCAGGACGGCGCGGCTCGCGCGGTCGTCAGCCAGCCCCTGCCACCAGTTCAGCAGAACCTTGCCGATAGCGTTGTCACGCGAAAATCGATCCGACATGCGCAGCTCCTCAAGCTTGAGCGGACCCAGCACGCGTTCGCCGGGTTGCTGGTTTTTCGGGCGAGGGCAGCCGCAGCGCCTCGCGCATCTTGTTGCCGTACAGGTTGTTGAGCAGCTTCCGCCGCGCTTCCGCGATGCGATGGGGTCTTTGCCGTTCGATTGGCCCGGTGCCGACAAACGCCTGATCGAACAGGTCGAGCGCAGTGCGGACGAGCGCGGCGTGCCAGGTCTGGCGAACCTCAAGCTCATCGACGTCGGCCAGCGGATCGGCGCGCAGCGCTTCGAGGCTTTGCCTGAGCAACTGATAGAACGGCGCCTCGGTACGCCCCCAGAACTCGGCATCGACGGAACTGAAATCGCCCCGTGCATCGCCGCCGAACCAGGCGTCTTTCACCGCGCCGCGAAGACTCGTCGCTGCGCTTTGCGCACCCGAGAGCCAGCTTGATACGCAGGACGACACGGCGCGCAGGGCATCCGCTTCGCATTCGTCGAGGCCATAGAGCGGCAGACTTGCGTCGTACCAGCAGCGGGCCTTCATGTTGTCCATGTCGTAGCCGAACGCCCACAGGCGCAGCGCGCCGCCCATCTGACGCTTCCGCTCATTCAGTGCATGGGTCACTACGCGCGAGGGGCGCTGTTTGCTCTTTATGTCATCCGCGCCCAGCAACCAGGCCAGCCAGTGCCGGTAGCCGAGGCCGCCCGGCTGCGGATGCAGTGGCAGCCAGTCGCCCTTCGCTTCGTAGTACGGGGAGAGGGGGTGATCCCATGCACCCTTGTAGTTCAGGCCGTAGTTCTTCGCGATGAACTGCCTGATCAGCGTGTTGGAATGCCGACCGCACACGTCGCACTCGCCCGCATGCACGTCATCGACATCTAGACGGATGCGCCGGGGCATGGCCCAGAATACGTGGTCAGGATGAACCTGGGCGGGGCTGATGGCCTCACCGGTCTGCAACTGATCAATGGGCTTGAGCCAAGGGAACCTGAAATGCAGCGCGGTTTTTTTCGCGTCGCCGCTGTGAGCGCGATGCAAGGTGCCTTCGAGCACGTTGAGCCAGAGGTCTTGCCACAGGCTTTGCGGCTTCTGTCTGAGCAGCAGAGTGGTCAGCGGGCCGCCGCCGCGCAGTCCGGTCCGGTAGCCCACGCCGCCTGACGGTGCATTCGTTTGCAGCGTGAACAATGCCGTGGCCGCGCACGCCGGACACAAGCTTTCGATCCGGCCCCGCTTGACGAAGTGGTCGCTGTTGTTGCGCAGCGCGTTTTCGCCCGGCGAATCGATGAACAGCGCAGCAACAGGGTTGAGCGTTGCTTCGTCGGCGCTCAGCGTGAGGTCCTGCATGAAGCGCGGGCCATCGCCTTCAAACAGGAAGGCCTCGGCAACCGGTGCGAACCATGCGGAAAGTTCCTGCTCGGTAGGGGGCGTCGTCAGCAGCCGTCGCCACTCGGCGGGGGTGTCGGCTGGAGTGGTGCTCTGCAGCAGTCCGATCGCGAACTGGGCGAGCGCGCCATTGAAGTCCGGGCGGTCGGCGGCAAAAGCGACGATGTCCGGGTCGGAAAGCTGTGGTGGTGAGATCCAGTCGCGCTGACCAGCGCGCCGCCGGACGGGTATCCAGCGATCATCTAGAAGCATGAAATACCTCCGTAGGGTGTGATGGGGAGGGTTTGGAGGCCTCCCTTTCTCAGTACTTTCCAGAACCGCCGCTTGGAGGGGCGACTCACAACAAAAAGGCCGAGATGCATCACGTGAGCTAATCCTAGGGGCACGTTCAGGTAACGTCAACGTTTTCTAAGTGCGTTGGTTCAAACAGTTTATGTCTAACTCTGTGTTTTCTGTCTAAGGCGTGAGACACTTTTTGCGTTCTTCACCTAGGTGGAGATGAACCATGCGTCGGCTCGAACAGTGCTAAGGCGTGTGTAAGGTTCCTCGCTTCCGCGGGGCAAACGCCGGATGCGGTTACGCATCCGGCACCTCCAGGTTCTGCAAACCGCGCTTCGGGCAGTAAGCCCATGCAGTGCGTTTCCGGCTATTTCCCCGATCAGTTTTCGCATAAGCAGTGGCTGTCCACCTGCCATTTGTCTCGTTAAGAGCGAGAAGTGCCGACCACTTTCCGCTCCCTGGTAGGCTCTCCATTGCATCCAGCACTGCCTGTTCGCGAACGGGGTCGGACTCAGGTACGCGCTCGGCGATCAGGCGTTCGGCAACCTTCACCGTGCTGTAGGCCCATGCGTGGCGAAGGGTTTCGTGATCGACCCACGGCCGCAGCCGATTGCCCTCCCAGCGGGCAAGCACGACAGTCATCGTCGCCTCCCCGAGGCGGGAGGGCGTGCTGGCTTCGCTCCACCAGTCGATGGCGTCGCGTACATAGCCTGCTGCCGGCTTCAGCGTGTTCTGCATGGCGATGCTGATGCTGGCGTAGGTATCGCCTTCGACTTTTCCTGCATTCGCCTGCAGGTCTTCAGGCAGGTCGACGTATTCACTGAATACGCCTTCGATGAGTGAGCGCGCGTCACCCGGCATCGTGAAACTGCCGGACTGCAAAGACTTGGCGGTAAGCCATAGCTGAGCGTGATTCGGGTACACGCCAGCCGCCTTCGGCAGGAAGGTCTTGAACCAGTTTGGGGCCGGTGTTTCGGTCCACTCGGGACCGAAGACCCAAAGGCATGGGCGTCCGCGCTCGTCCGGTGCGGTGGGGTCGGCATGGCGCCGGCCGGATGTGTCACGCGGGTGCCGCTGCAAACGTCCGGCGCGCTGTATCAGCCGGTCGATCGGTGCGAGGTCGGTGACGACGAAGTCCCAGTCCGCGTCCAAGCTCTGTTCCGCGACCTGGGTCGCGATGACGAGACGCCCTGCGCGTTCTTCCGGCGCGCTGGATTTGCCGAAGTGCTTAAGGATGCGCTGTTCGGTATCGAGCCGGTCGCGCAGCGCAAAACGCGCGTGGAACACGATGAGGTGTTCGGCGTCGAGCTCATGTTCGAACTGCGCGCAGGCCGCCAGCGCGTCGGCGACGGTATTGCGCATCCAGCACACGCATCGACCGGCGGCCAGCGCGGCACGGATCGACGCAACGACGGTTTGCTCGTCCGATACGTAATGCACATCGACAGAACGGCACACGGCTTCACGCGCCTCGATGGCCTGCATGGACGGCTCGGCCAGGCCGTCGTGCCAGGACGTGACAAGCGGGAAATCGTGTGAAGGCCTCGCTATGGGCGGAGGAGCGCCGCGCCCACGAGCAAAGGCGTCGAACAGCGCATCTTTCATATGTTGCGGCAGCGTGGCCGACAACAGCACGACGCTGCCGCCAGCGCGGGCATGAAACTCGAGCACCGTTTCCAGCACGTGCTGCATGTAGTCGTCGCATGCATGCACTTCATCGATGACCAATACCTTGCGCAGCATGCCCAGCAGGCGCAACGACTGATGCTTGCTGTAGAGCACGCTTAACAGGATCTGGTCGATGGTGCCGACGCCGGCAGGCGCCAGCAGTGCGCGCTTGTTGTGATCGGCCAGCCAGGCGCTGCAGCGGGCGCTGGCGGTGTCATCGAGCTGTGCGCGGTCGCCTTCGTCACGGGGGGCGGGAAGTACCGAATCAGCGAAAGCTTCGACCAGATTGCGCTGCCCATGCGCCAGTACGAGGCTCGGGTCGCCGTCAAACAGCTTGCGATACATATCGGCGATTCGTCCATACATTGCATTCGCGGTCGCCATGGTCGGAAGGGCGATGAAAAAGCCGTCCGCGCAGCCGCTGGCAATCATGCGCTGGGTCAGCATGATGGCCGCCTCTGTCTTGCCAGCACCCGTCACGTCTTCGAGCAGATGAATCTGCGGGGTGGGTGAAATCTTCGCTTCGATCGCCCAGGCTTGCAGCGGTGACGGCGAAGGGATGTCGGGGAACAGCTCGTGAAACGACTGCTCGGTGTGAGGGGTGGGCAGGACGCCCGCCGCGGTCAGTGCGCCGTCAGCCAGTGCTTGCGCATCGATCCAGTACTTCCCGAGATCGGTGCGCTCGCTGCAGTACGGAAAGAAGTCAGTGTTCGAGCCGATCCAGTCGCACATGACGGCAAGGCCGGCGATCCACCACGAGAGCTGACGGTTGACTGGTTCGAGGTGTTCTGCATCCATGCCTGCTGGCACCGTGCGCAATACCTCCGGCGGGAACAGGTCGAACAGCTCGTCGATGAAGGTCTTGATGGCTTGGGCGTCATGCGGGGTACTGAAGTGCTGTCGCCAATGTCCGGCGCTGGTGCTTATCGGTGGCTGGCCATGATGACCGGTACACGCCCGCACCCACCAGGCCACTCCGTCCATGAGCGATTCACTGTCTTCGCCGAACCACTGGTTCTCGACTGCAATATCTGCAAGGTACTGCTCCCAGATCATCCAGCCGAGCGTGTCATGGCGCATGCCATAAGGCTTTCCGGGGTCCGGCTGTCGCCCATTCAGCCTCGCGAAGATGTCGGGGCGCTGACTCTGGAAGGCTTCGGAGAACTTGCCGAGGTCATGTAACGCGAGAAAGAAGCCAAACCATGATTGGAGTGCTGTTTTCGATTGGACCTGCAGGACATGCATGAAGAATGCACAGATCGCGGGCGAACGGTCGAGAAATGCAACGCCGACCGCTGCGACATCGAGAGAGTGATAGGCCAGCCGGTGGAAAGCAGGGCCGTCGTTGTCGGGCTTCGCTTTGCCCCAGTATTCGAGATGAGTCGGCTGCCGGTTCATGTCGGGCTATCGGATGGACGAAGGGAGCGCATTGTTGTGCATGCCGAGCTCAATTCCTGAGCCTGCATCAAGGGCGCTCCGCGTATAGCGCTCGCAGCGCTTCGATCTCGGATTCGACGATCTCGCGTAGTTCCTCCGGCCCCAGCACCTCGCAGTGTCTTCCGTGCTTGAGGATGTCCATCATCAGTTCGCGGTGATCGGCGTAGGGGATGTCGAGCAGATAGTGACCGTCGGCGTCGACGCGCCCCTTCTGCTTCGGATGCCAGGCCTCATGCGCCACCCAGCGAGCGCGCTCGGGCGAGAAGCGCAGTCTTGCCCACTGGATGCGCTGGCCGGAGAAGATGCCGTAGCCGGGGCCGAACACGGTCTGCAGCGTACGCAGGCTGACTTCGCGAGCAGGCGTGGCGAGCAGGTGCGCCTCGCGTATGGCGTCAAGCGCGAAGCTGCGCAGGTCTTTGCGCAGATGGCACCAGGCTTCGAGGTACCAGTTCTCGCGGTAGTGCACCAGCCGTTGCGGCGATATCTCGCGCTCGGTAACGGTGTCGCTGCTGCGCGCGGCGTAGCGGATCGTCAGTCGCTTGCGGCGCAGCAGCGCTGAACCGATACGTTCGAAATGAGTGAGCGTGACAGGTCTTTTCCCCAACCCGACGATGAGTACGCGGCGGCGCACCGCTTCTGCGTCGTCCTTGGCAGCACCCAGAAGCGCGTTGAGCTTTTCCATCAGCGGCTGTACCTGGCGCGTGAGGATGCCGCCTTCGTCGAGGTTGGCCAGCAAGTGCTGCATGGTCAGCAAGGCGTGGATTTCGGCGCTGGAAAACCAGATGGACAATTCCAGCTGGGCGCCGCCGTGTTGTTCCGGACTCAGGATGTAGCCACCGCGTTCACGGTCGAACTCGACCGGTGCGCCCATCACATTGCGCAGATAGGCGATGTCGCGAGTGAGCGTTGCGCGCGATACTTCAAGTTCGGCCTGCAGTCGGTCGAACGAGATCGCCGTACGCGTGCTCAGGCACTGGCGGATGCGGGCTGCTCTGTCGGTTCTTGACATCCGGATCCGTCCTTGTGGCATTTGCCGAATGGACCGGAATGGTAGCGCCTTGTCATGGCCGCTTGTTTTAGGCCTTATGGATGATGGTATCGAGCGCGCGAAGGGCGCAGGGGAACGTGATCATGGAAGAACAGCGCAAGAATCATGGAGTCGTTGCGGCGCCCGTGCAGCGACGCAACGAAGCTTTTCGCTTGTTGAGCGAGAAGCTCCGCAAGCTGAGCGAGGGGCGGCCACAGACGCCGTCGGAGGAGCTGCTGCGGCAGTCGCGGGAGGAGCGCTGAGCGCGACGCATGCTTCACATGGCGTCCTCGCTGCAGCAGGAGCATCGCGTACTCGCCGCCGCAGCTATCCCTATCGCTTGACGCTTCCATCGGGGCGTTGCGCCGCGCTTATACGATGTATATCCTGTATATACACCGTTCCAGCTTCTTGCTCATCATGCGAACCCGTATCTTCAAAAGTGGCAACTCGCTCGCTGTGCGCATTCCGAAGGAACTGGCCATTGCCGGGGTGTCGGAAGAGGTGGAGATCGAGCGGGTGGGGAATACGCTGGTACTGCGGCCGGCGCAGCGCAAGAGCCTTGCCGGTGTGGGCGAAATCTTTGCGATGTTCAGTCCGGATTTCATGTCCGAAGGGCGCGAATTCCACGAGGAGCTGGAGCGGGACTGGGGCGCTGCCGGTGTTTCCAGGGAGGGCGCCTAGGTCATGGCGTGGATGCTCGATACCAATATCTGCATCTACCTCATGAAGCAGGCGCCGCCCCAGGTGATTGCGCGGCTCGAATCGTTGCGCGAGGGCGACGCGGTCATGTCGGTCGTGACCTATGCCGAGTTGCGTGCCGGACTTGAAATGCGCGAGGAGACCCGGGCGCGGGACGAGAGCGTTCTGGAGGCGCTGGTTCAGCGCATTCCGGTGTTGCCTTTCGACATTCCGGCCGCGCAGTCCTTCGGCGCGTTGCGGGCTGCCGTTCGCGACCGTCGGCGTAACGCGCTCGACCGGATGATTGCCGCCCATGCGGTGAGCGTCGATGCTGTCCTGGTCACGAACAATGAAGCGGACTTCGCCGATTACCCTGGGCTGGTGGTGGAGAACTGGACGCGCGACCCTGCTGCCCCCGCTTGAGCGCCGGCGGCTGCCAGGCGCTTTCGCATATATATATGCAATGTAGATTCATCCGGTGACCGAACTTTGACCGATACACGACTTGCGCTGCCCGATGGCGACGCTGCACACAGCGTCCGCTGGCAATCCGAAGCCGGCGTAGCGCCCCCGAAGAAGGTGGTCGTCGCCGACGACACGCTGACTGCCGACATGGCCTTCCGGCTGGCGAGCGAGGGCACGGCGCTGCTGTGGCGCGGCGACTTCCAGAACGCGCGGCAGTTGCTGCAGGCGATGGCGCGGCGGGTGGATCGCAAGCCGCGCAAGCCGGCGGCGACGCTGCGTGATGCGTTCAATCAGCACCGGCTGGCGCAGTCGCAACGGGCGCGCACGCTGGGCATGCTGCTGATTCCGTTCGAAGCGGGTCACGTGATTCCGCTGCGCCGCGCGCCGGATGTGGTCGAGGCCTGCACGCAGGCGCACGGCGAGGCGGGCGAGCCCTATGTCTGTTCGCTGCGCGAGCTGCTGGGCGTGATCAGCGCCTACGAGTGGCGGCGCAACGGCGTCGACATTCCGGCACTGGGCGCGCGCATCCATCCGCATTACGGCGTGTTCTCGCCGGTGCGCGGCGAGTATGTCGATCTGGTGGCGAAGGCGCCGCTGCCGGCGGCGCTGAAGAGCGATTCGACCGCTTTCGACATCGGCACCGGCACCGGTGTGCTGTCCGCGGTGCTGGCGAAGCGCGGCGTCGAGCGTGTGGTGGCGACCGATCAGGACGCGCGCGCGCTCGCCTGTGCGCGTGACAACGTCGCGCGGCTGGGCATCGGCGCACAGGTCGAGGTGGTCGAAGCCGACCTGTTCCCGGCCGGCAGCGCGCCGCTGGTCGTGTGCAATCCGCCCTGGCTGCCCGCGCGGCCCAGTTCGCCGCTGGAGTACGCCGTCTATGACCCGGACAGCCGCATGCTGCGCGGTTTCCTCGCCGGGCTGGCGGCGCATCTGGCGCCGGGCGGCGAGGGCTGGCTCATCCTGTCGGACTTCGCCGAACACCTCGGTCTGCGCGCGCCGGACGAACTGGCGGGCCTGATCGATGCGGCCGGGCTGAAGGTGGCCGGCCGGCTCGACGCGCGTCCGCGTCACCCCAAGGCCGCCGACGCCACCGACCCGCTGCACGCGGCGCGGGTGAAGGAGGTGACGACGCTGTGGCGACTGGTGGCGGCCGACGCATGAGCTATTACGTGATCGGCCACATCCGCGTGCTGGATGCGTCGCGCTGGGCGGATTACCGCGCGCGCGTCGGTGCCACGCTGTCGCCCTTCGGTGGTGAGGTGGTGATGCGGGGCGGGGTGGACGTGGTGCTGGCCGGCGACTGGCCGGGCACCGATACCGTGGTGCTGCGCTTCGCCGATGCGGTCAGCGCGCGCGCCTGGCACGACTCGCCGGCCTATCAGGCGCTGGTGCCGCTGCGCGAGGCCGGGGCCGAGGTGGTGCTGGTCGGCTATAAGGGCGAATAGCCCGCTGGAGCCCTCTACGCCCGGGCGCTTTAGCCGGTGGCCCACAACACGAGGCCGATCAGCACGACGTTGACGGCGATCGCGGCGAACAGCCCGCCGAGCAGGAAGTGCTGCGGGCCCAGCCCTTCGGTGGTGCGGTTGATCATCCGCGCGCGGCCGATGCCGGTGAAGGTGAGCAGGATGATTTTCAGCGCGCGCAGACTGCCGCGCAGCAACGGTACGGGGGCGTGATCCATCGCCGGATTGTGCCCGATCGGCAGTCTGCTGCGCTCGTGGCATCATGCGGCGATGACATCCGGAAGCGATCCGATGGACGACAACCTGTCCCGCACCGATGCGCAGCAGCGCGTGGATGACATTCACGCCTATCGCCGCGAACAGGCACGGCTGAGCGCCGACGGCATGGCGGCGGCCGATGCGGCGGCGATCCGTGCACATCACGACACATTGCTCGCGCGCCTTGCCGCACGGCCCGATGTCGACACCACGCAGCGCGCGCGCCAGCTCACGCTGGGCCTGCGCATCGCGTCCTTCCTCGGCGCGCTGGCGCTGGCGGCCAGCGTGTTCTTCCTGTTCCGCCAGTACTGGCCGCTGTTTCCTGAAGCGGTGCAGGTGCTCGTGCTGGCCGGCGCTTCGCTCGGCACGCTGGTGCTCACCGCCTGGCTGCACCGGCGCGACGCTTCCGGCTACTTCACCAAGCTGGCCGCACTGGTGGCCTTCGCCTGCTTCGTGCTGAACCTGAGCCTGCTCGGTTCCAGTTTCAACATCACCCCGTCGGACAAGGCGCTGCTGCCGTGGGCCGCGTTCGCGCTGCTGCTCGCCTACACCTGCGAACTGCGTCTGCTGCTGGTGGCCGGGCTGGTCTGCATCACCGGCTTCATCGCCGCCCGCGTCGGCAGCTGGTCGGGCATGTACTGGCTCAGCGTCGGTGAGCGGCCGGAACATTTCTTCCCGGCGGCGTTGCTCATGTTCTGCGTGCCCTTCTTCGTCGATCACCGGCGGCATCCAGGTTTCGACGCGACCTGGCGGCTGGTCGCGCTGCTCGCGCTCTTCCTGCCCATGCTGGTGCTGTCGAACTGGGGCCGCGCGAGCTATCTGCCCTTCGATGCCGACGTGGTCGAAGGCTTCTATCAGCTGGGTGGATTCGTTGCCGGCGGCCTGCTGACCTGGCTCGGCGCGCGTCGCGGCTGGCCGGAGGTGATGAATACCGCGGTCGTGTTCTTCGTCATCTTTCTGTACACGAAGCTGTTCGACTGGTGGTGGGCGGTGATGCCGAAATTCCTGTTCTTCCTCGTGCTCGGCCTGGTGGCGCTGCTGGTCATCCTGGTGCTGAAGCGGCTGCGCGCGGTGACGCAGACGGAGGGCGAGCGATGAGGCGCGCGCAGAAAATCCTGCTGGTGGGCGGTGTGGCCCTCATCGTCGCGGTGAATGCCTTCGTGCTGGCGGGTGTCGCGTGGAACCGCTCGGGCGTGCCCGGCAGTGCGCTCACCCTCACGCAGCGCGAACTCAGCCTGCCGTACGCCTTCGGGCTGGACGGCGAGCGCGGCGGCGTCGAAGTGGCGCTGCTCTGGCGCGCGCCGATGCGCGACGACAATGCGGATGCCGCCTACGACATGCACTACGGCCGCGGCCCCGACTGGCTGGGTGCAGACAAGCTGCGCGAACTGGGCTTCGATCTGAAGGACGAGCACGACGCCTATCGCCAGAAGCGCGAGGTGTATGTCGTGCTCGAACTGGCGGGTGCCGACTGGCAGGCTGCGCTTGCCCAGGCGCAGCGCCGGCTGGACCGCGCGCTCGCCCGCGGCAACGCCGAAAAGCAGGATGTCGATGCACAGAAGTCGGCACAGGAGGCACTGAAATACGAGCAGCACAAGGCGTCGCGGCTGTTCGCCGTCGACGCCGGGCTGGACGCCGCGGCGCTGCGCCAGCGCTATCCGGACACGCATCGCCACCTCATCGTCGTGGCGACGGTGACGCCGTCGGTAATGGTGATCGACAAGAAGACCACCTTCAGCGGCCACATCGGCGAACTGGCGGTCGCCCGCATCAGCGTGCCGCACGCGCTGCGTGGGGCGATGGACGGCATCGACCGCAGCGCGCTCGACAGCGGTCGCGCCGCCTTCGAAATGGACGTTGCGTGGGGCCGGCGCTTCGAGCCGTGGGTGACCGCGGTGCGGCCGCAGCGCACGGCGGCGGCTGAATGAAGCAGCCGATCACCGGCTATCTGATCGACGAGGAGGGGGACTGGGTTGCCCGGCTGGCCTGCGGGCACCGCCAGCACGTGCGCCACCACCCGCCCTTCATCAACCGCCCCTGGGTGGTGACGGAAGAGGGGCGTGCCGCCCACCTCGGCGCGCTGCTCAACTGCCCGCGCTGCGACGCCTACGAGTGGCCGGACCACATCGTCGAACAGGCAGGGCGCGACCAGCGGTGATATCGTCCGCAACCTCTTTTCCGGGGTAAGCAGCATGCGCAGCGAAGGTCGCATCCGGTCGTGGAAGGACGACAAGGGTTTCGGGTTCATCACGCCGGACGGCGGTGGCGAGGACGTGTTCGTGCACATCAGTTCGTTCGACGCCGAAGGCCATCGGCCGAGCGAGGGCGAACGCGTCGTGTTCGATCTTGGCCGCGACCGCAAGGGTCGGCGCTGCGCGCAGCGGGTGACGCTGGCGGGCGTGCCGCTGAAGACACGACGGGTCGAGGTGCGCGACGAGGCGTCGCCGGCGCAGTGGGGCGGTGCGACGCTGTTCCTGATCCCCGCCTTCCTGCTGCTGATGGTGGTGGTGAGCGTGCTGTGGCAGGCGCCGCACGGCTGGTTCCTGCTCTATTTGACGGTCAGCCTGGTGACCTTCGCGCTGTACGCGATCGACAAACAGCAGGCCGCAATCGGCGCGATGCGCGTGCCCGAACCGCGCCTGCACCTGCTGGCCCTGGTCGGCGGCTGGCCGGGCGCGCTGCTGGCGCAGCAGTTCCTGCGCCACAAGACGGTGAAAGCGTCGTTCCGGCGCGGCTTCTGGATCACGGTGGTGGGAAATGTCGTGCTCTTCCTGCTGCTGACCAGCCCGTTCGGGCGCCCGCTGGTGGCGCGGCTGCTCGGCTGAAGGGCTGACTCATACTCTCGAGCCGGCGCCGCGCCCAACCCGCCGCCGCTGTCGGGGTCAGAAGACCCCTCCCACAGAACCAAGGCGCCGGCCGCGGGTCGGGCGCGATCCTTGTGGGAGCGAGCTTGCTCGCGATGCGGCGGCTGCCGGCCACCGGCTTTGATCGAGGCTGCAATCGCGAGCAAGCTCGCTCCCACAGTCTTTGTTCCGGGGCGGAGCGAACGACCCGTTGGGAGGCAGCGATTGCTGCCGACAGGACCTCGAGCCGGCGCCGCGCCCAACCCGCCGCCGCTGTCGGGGTCAGAAGACCCCTCCCACAGAACCAAGGCGCCGGCCGCGGGTCGGGCGCGATCCTTGTGGGAGCGGCCTTGGCCGCGACGCGGTCGCGGTGTGCCGCAGGCTGTTGTTCCGCGCTTGCAGCGCAATTCTTCAGTTCGATACCCGACCCTGATCCCGCTCAAGGGCCGAACGCTTTCGGCTGGTCATGATGAAGGCCTGTGCACTGCAGGAGCCCGGCCATGAGCCGCATCGTCGTCATCCAGGGTCACCCGGAATCCCGCCCCGGGCTGTTGCGCGCGCTGGCCGACAGCTATGTCGCCGCGGCGCGTGAAGCGGGGCATGCGGTCAGCGTGATCGACGTCAGCCAGCTCGCCTTTCCGCTGCTGCGCTCGAAAGCCGAGTGGTCGGCGCCGGCCGAGGGCGACATCGCGCAGGCCCAGGCGCTGATCGCCGATGCCGAACATCTGGTGGTGTTCTTCCCGATCTGGCTGGGCACGTTGCCGGCGGTGCTGAAGGCCTTCTTCGAACAGGTGTTCCGCCCGGGTTTCGCGATCGGCGAAGGGCACGGGCGCAATCCGTTCACGCGGCTGCTCACCGGACGTTCGGCGCGGCTGGTGGTGGCTATGGGCATGCCGGCCTGGCTGTTCCGCACCTTCTATCTGGCGCACGGCGTCATGAGCTTCAAGCGCAACATCCTGCATTTCGTCGGCATCCAGCCGGTGCGCAGCACGCTGATCGGCAGCGTAGACGCGATGGACGACGCCGGGCGGGCGCGCTGGCACGAACGCATGCGGCGTCTCGGCCGCGCCGCTGCGTGAGCCGGCTCAGGTACGCAGCAGTCTTACCTGTCTGAACCAGCCGCCGAAGGCCGCCGGTTCGTCGCTGATGATGCCGAAGGGCAGGCCGTCGAGCGCGTCTTCGAGCACGACGTCGAGCCGGGTGGCGATGCGGCCCGCCAGCGGCGACAGCAGGCGACGCAGCGGGGCCGGGCGGCCGCGGCGCAGGAACTTGTCCAGCACCAGCGCCGCGCCGCCCGGGCGCAGTACGCGCGCCGCTTCACGCAGGCAGGCGGCGCCGTCCGGCACCACGGCGACGATCAGATGCAGCACCACGCAGTCGAACTGCGCGTCGGCGAAGGGCAGGCGCATCGCATCGCCGCGCACGGGCGCGTAGTTCAGGCCCGAGGCGCGCGGCAGGCTGCGCGCCAGCATGGCGGCGTTGAAGTCGATCGCGGTGTAGCGGTGGTCAGCGGGCAGATGGGGCAGGTCCAGCCCGGTGCCGACGCCGACCAGCAGCACGTCGGACGCTGTGCGCGGCAGGTGGGCCAGGCTGGCGCGGCGCGCGCCGCGCGACGCGGCGGCGACCACCGTGTCGTAGAGGGGAGCGAGGCGGGTGTAGGACGAGGCGAGCGACATCGCCCCGTCGCTCAGTGCAGCACGCGCGGCATGGCCAGCGTGAATTCGGGAATGTCGGCTTCGAACTGCGTGCCGTCTTCGGCCACCATCTGATAGCTGCCGCGCATCGTGCCAACCGGCGTGTTCAGCGCGCAGCCGCTGGTGTATTCGAACTTCTCGCCGGCCTTGAGCAGCGGCTGCTGGCCGATCACGCCGAGCCCGCGCACCTGCTGTTCGGCGTTGTGGGCGTCGCGGATGATCCAGTGCCGGCTGATCAGCTGCGCCGGCACGGTGCCGGTGTTGGTGATGCTGACCGTGTAGGCGAACACGAAGCGGCTGTCCTCGGGGTCGGACTGCTCTTCGACATAGCGTGCCTGCACGCTTACCGTCACTTCGTATTTTTTCGCTTCGGCCATGGCCCTTATTTAACCGAAGTCTGATGACGCGGCAAGCGCTGCGGCAGGAAGGCGCGTGTCCGACCCGATACAATCGCGGCTTCGACCTTCGGAGCCGCACCGTGAGCACCACCAATCTGGATTACCTGATCGCCCCCAGCATTCTGTCCGCCGACTTCGCCGCACTCGGCCAGGAAGTGCGCAACGTCATCGCCTCGGGCGCCGACTGGATCCATTTCGACGTGATGGACAACCATTACGTGCCCAACCTGACCATCGGCCCGCTGGTGTGCCAGGCGCTGCGCCCGCACACCGAAGCGGTGATCGACGTGCACCTGATGGTGAAGCCGGTGGACCGCATCATTCCCGATTTCGCCAAGGCCGGTGCCAACGTGATCACCTTCCACCCGGAAGCGTCCGAGCACATCGACCGCACGCTGTCGCTGATCCGCGAGCACGGCTGCCAGGCCGGCCTGGTGTTCAACCCGGCCACGCCGCTGCACTACCTCGACCACGTGATGGACCGCCTCGACGTCGTGCTGCTGATGTCGGTGAACCCGGGCTTCGGCGGCCAGAGCTTCATTCCGTCCTCGCTCGACAAGCTGCGCGCGGTGCGCGCCCGCCTCGACGAGTACGTGTCGCGCACCGGCCGCCACATCCGGCTGGAGATCGACGGCGGCGTCAAGATCGACAACATCGCCGAGATTGCGCGCGCCGGGGCCGACACCTTCGTCGCCGGCTCGGCCGTGTTCGGTGCCGGCAAGGACAGCGACCCGCACCGCTACGACAGTGTGATCGCCGCGCTGCGCAAGCAGCTGGACGCCGTCTGAGCATGACGCAGCGCTTCTCGGTCGCCGCCATCACCTTCGACCTCGACGGCACGCTGCTCGACACCGTGCCCGATCTCGCCGCCGCGGCGCAGGACATGGCGGCCGAACTGGGCATCCCGCCGCGCCGCGAGGACGAGGTACGGGTGTTCGTCGGTCGCGGCATTCCGAATCTGGTCGAACGCTGCCTCGGCGAGCGGGCGCAGGACGCGGCTCTTCTCGCGCGGGCGATCGAGGTATTCAAGCGCTGCTACCGGGTGCGCAACGGCGAGCGCGCCGTGCCCTACGACGGCGCGCACGATACGCTGGTGGCGCTGCAGAAGGCTGGCTTCAGGCTGGCCTGCGTCACCAACAAGGCGGTCGATTTCACGCTGCCGCTGCTCGAACAGATGGACATGCGCCAGTACTTCGGCAGCGTGGTCGGTGGCGACACCCTGCCGCAGAAGAAGCCGGACCCGGCGCCGCTGCTGCACGCCGTGCGCGAACTGGGCGTAGCACCGTCGGCCGCGCTGCACGTCGGCGACTCGTACAACGACATCGACTGCGCGCGCAATGCCGGCATTCCGGTGCTGGGCGTGCCCTGGGGCTACAGCGAAGGGCGCGTGCTGGACGCAAAAGATTGCGATGGGCTACTATCTTCGCTCCCCGATCTGCTCTCGCGGGTCGCACTTCCGACCGAACACTGAATGGACAGCCTGACTTCCAAGGAGACACCCGCCCGCAGCTGCGCGCCCGCGCCCCTGCACGGGTACCTGTGGCGAGCCGCCTGAGTCCGCTCCTGGTCAGGCGCGCGCGGTGACACCGCGGCGTCGTTCAAAACCCCGCTCTCCGGTCTGTCCATGAATCAAGATCAATTCGAGGCGCTCGCCCGCGCCGGCTACAACCGCATCCCCGTTTCGCGCCAGGCACTGGCCGATCTCGACACCCCGCTGTCCGCCTATCTGAAACTGGCCGACGTACCGTATTCCTATCTGCTGGAATCGGTGCAGGGCGGCGAGCGCTGGGGCCGTTACTCGATACTCGGCCTGCCGGCGCAGACGCGCATCGTCGTGCGCCGCGACCGTATCGAGGTGCTGCGCGACGACGCCGTGATCGAGCGGACGGAAAGCAGCGACCCGCTGGCCTTCGTCCAGGCCTTCCTCGGCCGCTACCGCGTGCCCGACCTGCCGGGCCTGCCGCGCTTTTCCGGCGGTCTGGTCGGCTACTTCGGTTACGACGTCGTGCGCTACGTCGAGCACCGGCTCGCCGCCGGCTGGGACAAGGCCGACCCGCTGGGCGTGCCGGACATCCATCTGCTGCTGTCGGACGAACTGGCGGTGTTCGACAACCTGTCCGGCCGGCTCACCTTCATCGTCTATGCCGACCCGGAAAAGCCGGACGCGCTGGTCAATGCGCATCTGCGCCTCGACGCGCTGACCGCGCGCCTGCGTTCGCCGCTGCGCGAGCCCGACACCCCGCGCGGCGAATCGGTGGCCGCCGAATCCGGCTTCGGCCATGACGCCTATTGCGCCGCGGTGGAGAAGGCGAAGCGCTACATCTTCGACGGCGACATCATGCAGGTGGTGCCGTCGCAGCGCATGAGCAAGCCGCTGGCGACGACGCCGATGGCGGTGTATCGCGCGCTGCGTGCGCTGAATCCGTCGCCCTACATGTATTTCTTCAATCTGGGCGACACGCACATCGTCGGCGCCAGCCCGGAAATCCTCGCCCGCCTCGAAGGCGACAAGGTGACGGTGCGTCCGATCGCCGGCACCCGCAAGCGCGGCGCCACGCCTGAGGAGGACCGCGCGCTGGCCGAGGATCTGCTGTCGGACGAGAAGGAACGCGCCGAGCACATCATGCTGGTCGACCTCGGTCGCAACGACCTCGGCCGCGTCGCCGCCACCGGTACGGTCGAGGTGACCGACCGCATGGTGGTCGAGAAGTACTCGCACGTGATGCACATCGTCAGCAATGTCGAAGGCGTGCTGAAGCCGGGCCTGACCGCGATGGACGTGCTGCGCGCCACCTTCCCTGCGGGCACCGTCAGCGGTGCGCCCAAGGTGCGGGCGATGGAAATCATCGACGAGCTGGAACCGGTCAAGCGCGGCATCTATTCCGGCGCAGTCGGCTACCTCGGCTTCAACGGCGGCATGGACGTTGCGATCGCGCTGCGCACCGCGGTGATCAAGGACGGCGTGCTGCACGCCCAGGCCGGTGGTGGCGTGGTGATGGATTCGACGCCCGAAGGCGAATGGCAGGAAACGCTGAACAAGGCACGCGCCGTGCTGCGAGCGGCAGAACTGGCCGAAGCGGGGCTCACGCCCGGCTGAGTCCGGACCAGAACCGCCGCCCGCGGTTTTGTTGGAGCGAGCTTGCTCGCGATGCGGCATCGATCGAAGCCGGCGGCCGGCAACAGCCGCATCGCGGCCAAGGCCGCTCCCACAGGGAGTGCGCCCGATCCTTGGCCGGTGCCGGGCTTTTGTGGGAGGGGTCTTCCGACCCCGACACGGTCTGCATCGAAGCCTGCGGACAGCAGAGGCCGCATCGCGGCCAAGGCCGCTCCCACAGGAAGTGCGCCCGATCCTTGGCCGGCGCCAGGCTTTTGTGGGAGGGGTCTTCTGACCCCGACACGGTCTGCATCGGAGCCTGCGGGCAGCAGAGGCCGCTCCCACAGGAGGCGAGCCGATGCCCGGTCTGCCCCTACAATTCAGGCCTCGAACACATCCGGTAGTGCGACATGCAGAACTTCATTGCCGTCGGTGGCGGCGCCGCGCTGGGTGCATGGATGCGCTGGGGTCTTTCGCTGGCGCTGAACCCGCTGTTCGCAGGCTTCCCGCTCGGTACGCTGGTGGCCAACCTGATCGGCGGCCTGCTGATGGGGGTGGCGCTGGCGGTGCTGCAGGCCATGCCCGAGTTGCCGGCCCATCTGCGCCTGCTCGTGACCACCGGATTCCTCGGCGGCCTGACCACCTTCTCCAGCTTTTCCGGCGAGGTGTTTGCGCTGTTCGAGCGCGGCCACACCGGCTGGGCGCTGGTTGCGGTGGCGGCTCATGTGCTCGGTTCGCTGGCGATGACCGCGCTGGGCTGGTGGGGCTGGCAGCTGCTGCGCGGCTGAGCGGTTCGCGCAGGCGCCGTCTTTCGCGGACAATGGCGCCCTTTCTGCGCGACGCAGACCGCAGCCCGATCCGATGAAAGTGCAGCACCCCGATCTGAATTCCCTGCTCGAACAGTGCATGAGCCGCGACGCGGCGGCGATTTCGCGCGCGCTGCGCGAACTGCCGCCGGCGATGCGCGCGCCGGACAAGTGGCCGGCGAAGATCGCTGAACGCGTAGCGGCGTCGCAGGCCCGGGTGGCTGCGCGTCGCGCATCGGCGCCCAAGGTCGAGTATCCGGAAGAGCTGCCGGTGTCGGCGCGGCGCGACGAGATCGCGGCGGCGCTGGCGGCGCATCAGGTGGTCATCGTGTGCGGCGAGACCGGCTCCGGCAAGACGACGCAGCTGCCCAAGCTGTGTCTCGAACTGGGCCGTGGCGCACGCGGGCTGATCGGCCACACGCAGCCGCGCCGCATCGCCGCGCGCGCCACCGCCGACCGTGTGGCGAAGGAACTGAACGTGCCGCTCGGCCGCGAGGTCGGCTTCGCCATCCGCTTCACCGACCGCACGTCGGAAGACAGCCGCATCAAGCTGATGACCGACGGCATCCTGCTCGCCGAAACGCAGCGTGACCGCTGGCTGGCCGCCTACGACACGCTCATCATCGACGAGGCGCACGAGCGCAGTCTGAACATCGACTTCCTGCTCGGCTACCTGCGCCAGCTGCTGCCGCGCCGTCCGGACCTGAAGGTGATCGTCACCTCGGCCACGCTGGACGCCGAGCGCTTCGCCAACCACTTTGCGCAGAACGGCAAGCCGGCGCCAGTGATCGAGGTCAGCGGCCGGCTCTACCCGATCGAGATGCGCTGGCGGCCGTTCGACGCCAACAAGGAGCGCGACCTCTACGACGCGGTAGCCGACGCGGTCGACGAAGCCTTCTCGTGCGGACCGGGCGACGTGCTGGTATTCATGCCGGGCGAGCGGGAAATTCGCGAGTGCGCGGAAACGCTGCGCAAGCATCACACGCGTCTGCCCGGCGTGAAGCCGGACATCCTGACGCTGTTCGCGCGCCAGTCGGCGCAGGAACAGTCGCGCGTGTTCCAGGGCTCGAACGGCCGGCGCGTCATCCTCTCGACCAACGTCGCCGAAACGTCGCTGACGGTGCCCGGCATCCGCTACGTGGTCGATACCGGTCTGGCGCGCGTCAAGCGCTACAGCTACCGCAACAAGGTCGAGCAGCTGCAGGTCG